>OFHA01001880.1_pt1 | contig 13316 bp, 9 predicted proteins | sample 1521891 | NCBI WGS metagenome assembly OFHA01 (sample SAMEA3504089, study PRJEB24116) | mouse gut metagenome | biome: mouse gut; feature: mouse-associated habitat; material: faeces | place: Denmark | collected 2011 | reverse complement strand
CCTCAAATAATGATTTTGCCATTGTCTGTTACCTCTACATTCTTTTTTATTTTGAATGTCCGCAAAATCCGTCCTACATCACTAGAGCAAGCATCCCTGTCTAATACAGTGTCTTTATCCGCAATGACACTAATGCTGAGTTCGTACCAGTTAGCTGAGGTTGTATTATGGGATGACAAAGCATCTATTTTAATAGATTCTTTTGTACATCCAGATAACATAATACATGATAGTAAAATTGAGATGCCTAACTGTTTCATTCTTCTTAGATTCAGATGTTCGTCATTAGGGGCGCAGATAAACTGCAACCATCTCGAATACTTCTTTATCCACTTGAGCCAATGAATTGTATACCTATCCTTGTTTGTTAAGTTCATTTCTCTCTCCTTTTGAAACATATGTTTGCAATATTAGTATTATAATACTTCTTGTAGATTATATAATTACTATAATAAGTATATAATAAAAATGCAAGTAAAATATTTCTACACGAACCGACAGGAGATGATAATGGTGGATGAAGATTACGGTCGCTTAGAGATTCGGTTAGCTGAACTCTTGGAAGAGAAAGGCTTAAACAGATACAAACTATCCTTAAAGGCGGCAATGAACTGGAAACAAGTGAATAACTATTGCACCAACAATATCAGTCGATTAGATACTTTTGTTCTCTGTAAACTTTGCACTATACTTGAATGCAATATTCAAGATTTATTAGTTTTCATACCATCGGAGAAAAGTTAAATCGTTTATTACGTGCCCCTCCATTTTTAGAACTTATGTTTCCTATACTTGTATTCTGCTATTTCTTTAGGGTTACAAACACTCTATTGGAAATGTAGAATGAACTTGTTTCAAAGGAACAATTTAGTCTTTATGAGGTGAAAACGTGGACGAAAATTATGGACACTTAGAGATTCGATTGAATGAACTGCTAAAAGAACGGGGGTTAAGTAAAAATAAGCTGTCACATAAAGCAGAAATGAATTGGAAACAGATTGACAATTATTGCACGAACAGCATCACCCGTTTAGATGTATTCGTTTTGTGCAAACTATGTACTGTCCTGGAGTGCGGCATAGAAGATTTGCTTGTGTTCTATCCACCTGAAAAGCAGTAGCCTGTACTTATCCAATCCATTCAGCAGATTTAAAGTCTGGTATTCGGTTATGGTATCTCTAGCCGCATTCCCAGACTTTTATCCTGCATTACCCACACTTTTTCAGGCTTTCGATTTTCGCAGTCTAATAATACTGATATTATTCAAGCTGATTATAGTCATACTTACCATATCAATCATATCCTTTCCATTCCCCTCCTTAGTCGGTATCGCTGACGAAATTCTTGACATAAATGATGTTCGGTTTTCCCAATCCCTGCCTGACACTCTCAATTAAGCCTATCCCCTTATCGTAGTCAAGTTCCCTCATCAGTTTCACCGCCTTATCGTTGGCGCAATGAAATCTGTCCTTCACTTCATCAACAGTAAAATATATGTATACCCTGCCTTGTTTGTCTATCCAGCCGTTTTTCTGTGACAGCTCCATGCGGTCAATCATCATTCCATAAAGCAGCTTTGCCCCGATTGACAGCGCATCAAACTGGCTTTCCGTAAATAACTGCTTCGGTATGCGGTAAAAAGCATACTGGCTGCTCTGTTTCCCATAAAAATATTCAAAATCCATTATCTCGCTCTCCTTTCCCTCATTAAGCGGCTTTTTGGCTTATTCTCATTATCTGGCATAGAATTTCCCTTCGCTCCTTTTTCTTTTGCTTTTTGCACGATAATAAACGGGGATTTTTGAGATAAAATACCTCACATAAGACATTCTCTATCCATGCTATATAGACAAGGTACTTCTGATAAAATAATTTACATTTTTGCACCTCAATTACCGGCAGAATTTAATTTTGCCATTCTCTGCCTTGCCTGTTCCCTCTGTTCGTTGCTTACTGCTCTCGGCTTACGGTAAGTAACGTATGATTTCGGCATAGAATAGGTCTTGTCAATGTCCGTCTGGTTCAGCAGTTTGTAGCTGTCAGGATAATCCGCCACAAGCCGATCCAGTCTGCGCATCACTGACTTATCCCTTGTATAGACGGTTGCTGTCTGCTCTCCAGCATTATAATTAACTACGGTCTCCATTTCATATTTTGTTAAATTCGTCATAATCTGATATTCTCCTTTTCCCATATCAAAAAAGGACTGCATCTTGCAATCCCTTTTCCAGTGTGTTCCTGCCCTGTATTTTGTTTTATGTACCTATAACTGGCACGCTATATCTATCGCTGTCTGCGTTTCGCCAAAGGAAGATGCCCAACTGTCAAAATGCCCTAACCCAAGTTTCTGTAACGTGCCGTACTGGAGATAACGCATATTGGTGTAAAGCTCCGTCATGCTGTTGCTGATCGGTGTGCCCGTGGCAAAAGTCACGCCCTTGCCGCCTGTCAGTTCAGAGAAGTATTGTCAAGTGTGTTTGTAAACTTTTCTTATAAATTTTGCAAAAAGGTGTATCATGCCAGAAGTTTTCACCTCGTCACGATACACCTTTTTGTATGATGATCAACCACTATTCCATTTATACAGACTAATCTTCTTCAAAGTCCACATAAATATCTCGGATATTCTTTTCTATATTTACTCCATGAATATAACCGAAGTTTATTTTTCGCTCACGTATTACATTCATGAATTGATGGTATGTTGAATGGCTGATTGTATCAGTAAAGAAATAGACATAATCCACCTTGTCAACAATCGAAACATCTGTCGATCCACTGGTCTTTGGATTGACAAATATCCAGTCCGGGAATTCTTTCTTCATCTTCGATAACCAATTTGAATGTCCGCCCACTATAACAATCCGGTAACAAGCAATCGTTTCCTTCATACTTTCAATCGTCTTATCTGTTATGGGATTATCGCTTTCTGTCAAATTATACACATAATTTCTAAGCGCTACCAGTTCATGGCTCACTGCATTCAGCTGTTTTCTGATATCTTTTGATTCCTCTTCAAGCCTTCTTTTCTCAGTCAGGCTAGCACGCAGACTACTGTTATCTGATTCAAGCTTGCGAACTCTACGGCGTAATTTATCGACTTCCTCAATGAGCACAGACTCGTCATGCCTGCATCCTTCTGTTCCAGCATGTTCCGTGAAATCCTTTACCTGCCTTTCTGTCTTAACATTCTCTGGTCTGGCAGTCTTGACCTGTACATCCTCTGGACGAAACATCGGCGGAAACTCATCATAATAAAATGTTCCGGATTCTCCATAAGCCAATGTCCTGAGCGTTTCAGCCAGCCATGACGAATTGCATGTCATTGCACTTGCACAATGAAGGATCATTCCATAAAGCGTAAGCTCCTCTGCGGAATATTCCCTATTGCTTTTGGGAAAAGTCTTCTTCAATATAACCAGCACAACGGCAAGGCGGTCTTCCACCCCTCTGTCATTTTCATCACACCAATCTGCATATTCTGGGCTGTATCCCAGCCATTGAAATACATTTCCGAGGAATTTCGACATCTTTGCATCAAGGGAATATAATTTCTTCTGACTGAAACGTTCATCTATTTCCTTTCGGCAATCCTTAAAGCTTTCACCCACAGCCTCATCAAACGAATACCCACCGCTTAAACCAAATTTATCACTGAATTCATTTAAGATTCCATATACAACATTACATTCCTCAGCAATTTTAATGCCATATATTGGCGCCATACATAGAACCCTTGACAGATTTGCATAGTAAAGACATCTTCTTCCTTCCGGCTTTGCCAATGCCAGCAGTTCACTGAGTGACATCGTGCTAAATTTTTTGAGCGTCCGGTATTCCTTTTTGTAATATGTTTTATGCAAATACAAAAACAAAGCTTTCGTATATTCGCTTCCGCTATTTACTGCGTTCATCATCAGGCTAAGCGTAAATCTATTAAACATCAGCTCCGGCCAATCTTCACCAGAATAAATATCAAAATACTCTACATCTTGGTATTCTGGAATATTTGCAAATTCATGGGTGTAAAAATCCCTTGCAATCAGTAGGAAATCTTCTCCCATCTCATCATTTATAAAAAAATCAACAAAAAGACGTTCACAACCATATGTATCCGGTATCATTCCATTAAAATCCGGCATCATTTTTTTATCATCATGGCTTTTCATCATATAATTGATAAAGTTTCCACCTGATTCTATCATGTTCTGAAGCAGATTATTTAATCCATCTATATCTAGCAGCCCGTCAAGTGGGAAATTAACATTCTTCATGCATGTTGTACCTCTCATCGCTTTATGCCTTGAATTTTTCAAGGTCTGCCACATCTTTATTCGTGCATCAGTTCCTGCCTGAAACAAAATATCTGACTCCGTCTCCTTACAGCAGTCCTGTATCCTGTCCAGTTACCCCTTATGTCTCAACCTCTCAACATTCCTCGTGGGAATTTTCATAATATTCCTGTCTCTTGTGGTTTCAATATTACTTTAACAGGAGCGACCTCCCCTCTTTTAAAAAGCCCTGCCACTGAATGATCCAAATATTTTTTTCTGATTTCCTCATTAGCAGTCCTGCCCTTGAATATAATTCTGCCAGCATCAACTGCTTCATTGTAGGGAATGGTTTCCCGCACCTCATTTTCGGCTGGAAACCATTTATCTATCTGATATACTTCTTTCACAATCCCATAAACAACGGCCAAAGCATAGTCTGCCTTCTCTACACTGGCAATCTTTCTCTTCCAACAGCCCCGTGTCACGTCATACAGCTCAGTTTCACTCATACCCTCACGATACGACTTGTTGATTTTGATAATTACGATATTTTCCTTAATATCTTCCAATGTAAGCTCCTGTACCATATTTCTGCTGTGTGTCATTTCCTATCACCTTTACGTTTTTTATATTTCTTACACATTTTTTCTATCATATGTATAGATATGCCCCCATATAATCAAAAACGTTGCAACAGTTCAGCCTTCGGCTTCCTGTTACAAGCATCAAGTCATGCCATATTACCCTCTTCTTTAGAATAATTCAGCAAATGACCCCGCTCTGATTTCGCCCACCTTAAGAGACGTCCATCCAGGCACCTCAAGTTTTTCTTTGTCATCTTCAAAAACCATGATCTTATTATTTTTCCACAACATCAAGATCTCTGATGCGTAATCTGTTCCGTATATCTTACATTTACAGTATGCATTAGAAGGAAGAGGAACATGATAGTAATCAAAGTCCTCAAAGTAACCACGACAATTGTCCGGAAGCATCATTTGCGACAATTCATTCCAATTGTTATAATCGCAAGGCCACGATGCTCCAAATCTTAGAAGGTTTTCCGCTACTACATCAGAACTATTTTCTTCTCTTACTTCTTCAAAATTATCATCCAATATAGCAATTGCATCTCCTTTAAATGCCTCAAGGAACATATAAGCCTCACGGCGATCCAGAATATCGTGAACTGCTTGGTTATAATAATTGCGCAGACAATTATAGCAGGATGGATTACAATTACAGTTTTTAGTAATAGCGATTGCCTTCTGAACAATTCTCTGGAATATTTCGCAGTCATCTGTAACAAGCCTTCTCACATGACCAGCTCCGCCAGCAACACCATCGTACAAGATAATCGCATACACCATGCTATACTCATATCTTACCTTATGAATACACCCCTTTATATCAGTTCTTTCAATATCCAATTCCTCTGACATAGCTTCCAGAAGTGCATACATAACCGAAAGCATTGTAGCTTGATTCTTGGCCCTAGATGTACCAAACACAACTTGAACAACATCTGTCTTGAATGCATGACAAATCTCGCGTTTCCAAAGTTTTCCACTACATTCTTTTCCCCACGGGCTTATATGCTTTTTCTCAAAACTCTTTGCATAAGAATTAAAATCCTTTTCGTTCTTACCAGTAACTGAACTTATAGAATAACCACATTTTTCACACACAAAGAAATCATCTTTGCACACTACCATCAAAGAATCATTCGTGGACGTTTCCATCTGCAGTTTCTGCCTTCCATCAATAAGAAAAGTTTTCTTTGTCATGATTTGGCGCTGAGGATCACCAATATAGTAGTCCTCACTCTTAAACGACCGATCTGGCTTTCTCAATGGAACTTCTGTAGCCTTGGATTCGGCAATAAATCCTTTTCTTGGCTCAATAGCTTTCTTCCAATGAGGCTTATCAATAATCGACTGGCAGGAAATACACTTTTCACCATCTCTTGATGGCTCTGTTCTTCGGTAGTTCCATGTCATACACGATTTGTTCTTGCATTCCGCAATATATACCTCTTCCCAGTCCTGCCCCGTAGTTTGAGGCAGTTTTCGAATATATCTGCTGGTATACAATTTACCATCTGCAACAACCTGTGCATCCGGAGCATACTCCGCAACTGCAAGCTGTAGATCTCGAACCATCTGCAGCTTTTTATCACTGGTTGAGTTCATGCCCTGATAGAGTTCTACAGTGTCAACCGGAAAACCATACTTGGGCAAAACATTGTTTCTTACAAGAAATTCTATCAATTCGTTACGACCATGCTTATCTTCTGGATTTCTTCGATAATCTTTAAGTTGGCGCTCGCACCTTGCGGCAGCCTGAATATCATCTTTTCTTTTTAATCTGGCATATTCCTTTGTATACCAATCAACTGTATTTCTGAAATCCTCTACAGCCACCTTCAAAACACCGTCATCACCAATTAACTTATCAACCCATAACCAGTCAGTTATTCCCATAACAGTATGTAAAGTGGTTGGAATGGAGCGTGAAAGAATATCCTTCAATCCTGCCGGTTTACTGTTTAAATACATGGTAAGCTTTTCATACCCATCCCTATTCAGAAGTTCGTCAGCATTATTCCTATTATAGACTTCTTCATAATGGTTGAAGAAATCACTCAACGCTATAGCAAAAATATGTCTGAGCACAACTTTCTCGTTAGACAACGAAAAGAGAGGTACGCCAATTTTTCCGGAAATCATACGTTCCGGCTTATCAAAATATGTAAAATCATGAGAACCAAGTTTCGCATAGGTGAGAGCATAAGCCGCCGAATGAATACTTCGGCCGGCACGACCAGCACGCTGAACATAATTGGCAGGGGACGGTGGCATATTCCTTAAATAAACAGTTTCCAAATCGCCAACATCAACACCCATTTCAAAAGTCGTAGAACAGCTTAGAGCGTTTAATTCCTTGTTTACAAACATCTCTTGGTATTTCTGCTGTTCAGCTCTTCCAAGTTGCGCTGTATGCTCCTTAATGTGAAGAGGCTGCATCTGTTCTGTAGAATATAATCGTGCAAAATGATTATTTGCAAACAATTCTTTGTGCGAAATCCTGCGGAGTTTTCCATCGCATTTTATGGACACGCACTTTTCCTGACAATTTGTCATAGTGGTTTTTCCACATTTTTCGCAGACATAAACCTCCATTTCCTCTATCCCTGCTTTAATGACAAACTTGTCCGTGGAAATATAATATTCAGCTCCGTGGTCCGGAGTCATTGAGTATTCACTTTTTACAAGAACAGCATCCCAGAAATCTGACAACAGGCTTATTGCTTCCTCTTCGCTTATTCCAAGTACATCTCTGGTTCTTGTGACACGCCCATTTTTATAGTTACCTCCATTCATGCGCTGTCTTGGAATCCACCCACTCAGATAGTTCTTCTTGCGTTCAGAGTCAGATTGTTTGCATTTTACAAAACGCCTTGGGAATGCAGCATAATAAATGTATTCACGTTCATCATTTGTAAGGCTTGCCCCTTCACCTTCCAGTGCTCCGCTATACACCAAATCCATTACCAGTAAATGAAACAATGCCGTTACATCATCAACAGATTTATTGTATTTCGCGGCAACTGCATTCATGAGTTGAGGACTGTTTCCCTTATAGGCAAAATCAAGAATTCCCATAGACACGAGACTTGTGCTGCGACGTGCACCCACCATCTCATTCAGTACAGCAATCCAAGCCTGCCTTCTACTCATAGCTGTTAAGTTTTCTGTTCCTGTATCTCCTGGTTCTGCAAATGTTCGGTTTGTGTCAAAATAAGATGTGAGTTCATTAACAAGCGTAGAAATCTCCCAAGGGTTTCTGTTAATACTATCTTTATTTTTCTTAATCACATGCCATATTCCACGCCTTCGAAGAAACTCCTTATAAAACGATGTCATATAGCATGCAAAGAACGCCGCTTCGCTGCGACTATCCGAAAAGGAGAGAAACTGCCTCTTTTTCTTTACCGTTTCAACTGCTGGCTTTGCGGCAATTGCCATAGAAAACAGCCCACCTGTTATCTTCACATCATTTGATTTACTTTTAAGCAAAATCTCATTTTCAGGAAGCTGCTCAAATAATTCTGTACCCAAAACAGCTGTAGCTGCATCGTATCCTATATAAAACATCTTCATATGCCCAGTACTACAGCACGGACATCTATGCTCATTCCTTGTACCTTTGATCTCAGCTCTTCGTATTCTAACGAGATTAGATAAACCGCAATCACATTCAAATTCTGTCCTCTGGCTTTCATGAAGTATTTTTCCGCACTTCGAGCAAATCAAATAATCGTTCTTGCCAAATTCATCATCCGTTTCTTCTTCCTCTTCGTCCTCCTGCTGATCCCAGCATTCATTTTGTTCTCTTAGAAGATAAACTTCCCTTTTCTTATCCCACGCATTGTTTGCAAAATCAAAGAATCCGTGTTCATCTTTTCCCACAATTCCAATACGTCCGCAATCATCGCATACTGCAGCTTCAAATGTCCTGTATTCTCCATCCGGTGTATATCTGGAACGATTCAAAAACATACTTTTCTGTGGGCCAATCGAAATATATGCGCCTTCCAATGCCCTTATAAACATATGATATCGAGCCTTAATAAGAGCAGTTTTATTCTTCTCAGCTCTTGAAGCAATATTGATCAAATTGATAATATCCTCTTCTTTAACTTCCTGATAATTGCAGACAAGAGATGTGATTTCACGAACAGTCATCGGTCGGACAGCACACTCTCTTAACGCCTTATAAAGCGTAGAAGAAATGCACAAATCATACAGGATTTCTGTGTCTGCCTCATTCGGATTATAATTCACATGATACTTATCCAGTATTTCATTTAGAGAAGTACTCGGACTTGCAAGCTCTGCAAAAAGTGATGTTGGATAATCAATCATCTGTTCAGAAAATTGAGGAATAACCGTTTTCGAACGGATAATGTCATCCTCCCTAAAATTCGCCTCACATAATGTCTCAGCAAATGTAACAATATCTCTGTTGGCCTTCTTACCACCAAGAGTCGCACTTGTCAGTATATGGAGAACTTCCATAGAATTGCTAATTCTCGCTTTCAGCCTTCTCAGCAAAAACGATGTTTCCATTCCAGTAGTTCCCCTATAAATATGCGCCTCATCAAGCACAAGGAACTTTAATTTTGCGCCCGAAAAAACTCTGTCATCATTCGGTCTGAGCATCATATATTCAAGCATCGCATAGTTCGTTACCAAAATATGCGGCGGAGTCTGCCGCATGTTTTTTCTTGAAATAACTTCATTAGGTAAAGGCTTAAGAGCATGTCCATTAGCATCTTTAAAAATACGTCCATATTCAGCAATTCCAGCATCATCTTCCTCCTTGGTGCTGCTGTTATAAACACCAAACGTTATGCTAGGATAGTTCTTCAGAATCTGGCGCAGCCTTTTCATTTGATCATTAGCCAGAGCATTCATCGGATATATTAAAATTGCCCTGACTCCGCTTGTAAGCGTATCTTGCTCTTTTTCCCTTAACAGATGATTGATGATGGGAAGAATAAAGCACTCTGTCTTACCGGAACCGGTTCCTGTTGTGACCACAAGATTATGCTCCTGATTTATTTTTCGTATAGCCATTTCCTGATGAAGGTATAAATTTCTTTTCAGCTTGATTTCTTTATTGCTTTCGCTAACACCATTCTCGAGATCCTGAAAAAGAGGAGAAAGCTCTCCCTCGGATATTAATGTCTCAATATTTTCACCAGTTTCGAACGAATCACTGATGTCCAAATATGGACCCTTCGCAACTGTATTTACTTTATTAAGGCCTTCTGTAAATTGCTTTGCATAGTCTCGGTCAGCTATGTGAAAGTTTGTAGAAACATAGCTGATAAATTCATCCTTTATACTTTTTGACGCTTCAATAGGATTGAACATTACTGTATCCTCACCTTTCTATATGTATACAAGTCCGCAAGATAATATGTGTTCCGAGTGTGTACTGTAGGTTCTCTATCTGTAATTGCATATACATTTTTCAAAGCCGTTTTGTTGAAGTAGCGATAGTAATAAATTCCATCTCCATCTTCATCCGTTATGCTAAGTGTATGCTCGTTAATAAACGCGATCTTCACCGGATTTATTTTATATAATTGGAATCCTTCATCAGACATCATTCTCTCTGATGAAAATTCATGATGATTCAGGCTCTTTCCCATATAAAACATTTTACCTCTATATACAGGACATTCTCTATCTTCACTATCAACAAATTGTATGCCAAGATACTCAATCTGATTGATATATGTATTCCTTATATCGACACTGCAAAGGTTCCCATCTTCTTCATAGGTGATATTGGTAATTTCAATCATACTTGTGCTGAAACGTAGCTCATTTTTATCACCAATTACAAGCTGTCCCTCTTGTAAGACAGTCTCATCACCAAGAAAAATGTTTTCTGATCCTTTAACTATCTGATAATCATACTCACCAAGCGGAAGCCGCGGACTTGCTATAGCAATCTCAGCTTCTAAATCAAGAGGATACTCTTTTTCCCCATCCACTACAGACAAACGCAGTACAAAGTTTCCATTTCTATTTCCTAGAAAACCAAGCCCTCTGTTCCAGAACAAATCTCCATTGTGATAATCAAAACTAACACTTGCCCAAAATCTTTCTGTTCGTGAAATTCTCCCAATTTTATAATCCTTTATTAAGTATTTTCCCCTCAAGCAAAGTATGACCTCAATCCATGAATTTATGTTGGGGTCAGAATACGCAAAAACTGCATTTCCAAAACCAACTGTTCCAGTACTTTCTTCAGTAACCTCAAAATTGCCTATCTTTATAACTGCATGGCATCCCTCTGGATAAGACAAGTACATTTTATCTTCCTGCCGTATATCCTTTATCCATATAGCCTTTCTGTTATCCCATACTTCACCTGTACTATCGCGAACTACAACACGCGGAATTTTTACCTCTAATGTACCATCATCGACAGATATAGAGATGTTCTCATCATTCACTCCAAAACAGTGATTCTTTACTTCTTGAAGGCTTGTAACACTAACAAAGGAATTATCATAATCCTCCTCTGTAAAGTAAAACTCTTTGTCAAATCTTACATTAAATCCTGTAATCAGTTTAAATAAGTGCCTCGATATGATTCGATTTTTGTCAAAATCGACAATCTGAAATTCGCATGTGTTATCACTTGCAAAAATCAGCGGAATATTATATGCAAATCCGTTCCCTATCGCCTTCGGATCAATACTCGAAATTTCAATTTTCTCACCATTCATTGCAACGATGCATTTCCGAAAATCCAATTTTTCATGTGCAACAATAACTGCATATTCATTCTTTGTAAGAACGTCATAATGATGTCCATTTTTTATAAAAGAAGCAGCCTTATTTGAAGATGGCACAATTACACGGACACCTCCGACAGACTCCCCGTTGGGAACATCATATGAAAGTATCTGTCCGTCAGATTTAATTAGAAAATCTTGTTCTAATCTAACAAAGTATGCGCTCCACCAAGTCCCAACATCAATTTCCGAGACTTCCGCACCTGAAAATTCAAATCTTATTGTTGAAGGTGCAAATATAGAGTATGAACCCTTAACTGCCTCTTTTATATCACATTCCTTTCCTTTTGAAAAACATAAGCACTCTCTGTAAAGAGATTCTCTTGAATCGTAAATTTCCTCATCATCACAAGAGAGTACAACACGAATATTAAGTGAACCATCACCTCGTTTCATGCATTTATCAAGATCTATATCGAATCCTTTTAATGTTTTACCAAGTTCATTGCCATAAAAGCTCAATGTTTTACTTTCTACAACAATATTTCCTGTATATACCTTTAATTCGACCTTGTTGAAATCAGTTTTCTTCAAACGAACATCAGGGAGCATTATAACCGGAGAAGTTTCATCTGAAAGGCTATACTGTGGACGAATCCTTGTGTAATCAATAGCTACATTACGTGAAACAATGTTACACCCACGGTTTCTTACCTCCTTGGCACTTCTCAGTTTGCTTTCAATCCATTGATTACAGAGAAGGTCTAGATACAATTTTGTGGGTTTCTCTGAATGACTGATAATGCCATGAATCCTTTCAAGCATTCTAGAAATAATCTGAACCGCATATCCGGTGCGATATATAATTAATTTTCGAATACCCTCTTGGAAAGAATACACGTTACTACTAATTTCCAGATTTTCATCCTCATCCTTATCATCGGCTATCAGCTTGCCCCTTAATGCAGACACCATTCGTGGAATGATAGGATCATCCTTTATATATGTCCATTCCATGTTAGTTTTATAAAAATCAAACACGACTTTACAACTTTTATAAATGATACCCTTGCTGTTGAATTAGCTGTTTTAAGGCATTCATGATACTGGTTGATTTTATGCTTGTTTCGATGTTTTTCACGAAAATGGCATAAAATACCTGTCGGCGGATCTGTTCGCTAAGTGCAAACCGGAACTCCTGCACACTTACTGAACGATATCCATAAAATAGTTCATCACTATATGGCAATAGTTTCATTGCGCAGTATGAAATATTGATCAGATTAACCAGCATTTCAATGCCTTTGCGGCTTCTGACCATATAACTGCAAAGCGACCAGAATGTCTTTTGCTCATAATAGCTCACTTCGATGTTCCATCGGAAAGCGTAAAGGAACAGGGGGATAAACTCCATCCAGTCACTGCCGGTCTGATTCAGCGGGGATTTTTCCTGCCATGCGCAGAAGATCTGGAGCTGTTCTGGAAAAATGGTACTGAAAAACAGGCGTCTGCTGCCGGATTCCTTTTCCGGGGATGTCACAAATGCCATCACTGTCCTTTTACCGAAAATATTTGTAAGGACACGGCGCGCAGCTGTGTAATAACCACCGATTTTTTCATCGGACAGATGAAAATCATCCTGGATGGAGAGCTTTTTCCCATGCAATGCAGGCCGTCCCCTTTTTCCTGTCCGCTGCGGCGGCAGGTCATAAATAACGGAG
>OFHA01001870.1_pt1 | contig 13388 bp, 8 predicted proteins | sample 1521891 | NCBI WGS metagenome assembly OFHA01 (sample SAMEA3504089, study PRJEB24116) | mouse gut metagenome | biome: mouse gut; feature: mouse-associated habitat; material: faeces | place: Denmark | collected 2011 | reverse complement strand
CCGTCCGTTCAAATGCCTCTCCGATTGCCGAAAAATCTTCTCCATCTACGGCTAATGTCTCATAGGATTTCCAAATCCGCTTTCCTTCAATCCGTATGGCACTGCTCTCCATCACCATATGCTTCCCCGGATATTCGGCCCTTACATCCGCCAAATGAAGAGAAGTGTTTTTGTCATAACCAACTCCAACCAGCAGAACATATCCGTCAAGTTCATACAGCCTGCCAATGGGTGAGCTGTCCCCAAAAATATCAGACAGGTCATGATGTTCCGTCAGATATTGTGCATGGCGTCCCCATGCCGCAACTGACCTTGCAGGATGATCGCTTCTGAGTGTCCCCGGCCACTGCCGGAACATTTCCGCTACGGCGCCCATTGTATTGGTCGGTGTAAGCCGTTTGTCATAAGCGGGTATGTATTCACGTATGACAGGCCACCATTTTTCCGGTTCCTGCCAGTAGACACCCGTTGACGGATCCAGATTCTTCCATGACTGTGTGGGCATCATAATCGTCCCCTCCTCTGAGACACTCCCCATCAGTGCTTCGATAACCGACTGGGCACCGCCGCACACATATCCCAGACTGCTCAGTGAGGTATGCACCATTATCGCCTGCCCTTTTTTAACACCAATCTCTTTCAGGGCGGTTGTAATATCCTTCGGAGTTATCAGCTTCCTGTTTTCCATCTTGTTCTTCCTCCGATCCGCATTTTCCATACACTCATTCCCCATTCTGCCTCTCTGTTTTTATTCCGATTTGGCGATTGATCTATTGCATTTCAGTATAGCCCATCTTTCCGCCGAAAGCAATCAGCACTTCATACCCTCTCCATTCTAACGTCAAAACCGCTCGCACAAATCGGGCTTCTACATCATTTCTCTAAATCATTTCATGGAAAGAAATTAAAAACAGTAGTAATCTCCTTGCGGATATGGTATGCTTTTGGTAATTTGCGGCAACCTGCAAAAAACTTTAAAAGGAACATCTATCTTGATTACCTTACGAAATGAAACTGAAAAAGATCACCAAACGGTGGAAGATATCACAAGAAAAGCATTCTATAACCTGTACGTTCCGGGATGTTTCGAGCACTATCTCGTCCACATCATGCACGGGCACGAAGATTTTATACCGGAGCTTGATTTTGTGATCGAGCTCGACGGACAGGTCATCGGCAATATCATGTACACCCGATCCAGGCTGGTCGATGAAAACGGAGATGTAAAGAATAGCCTCACTTTCGGTCCGGTCTGTATTCTTCCCGAATACCAGAGAATGGGGTATGGAAAAAAGCTCATGGAGCACTCTTTCGAGCGCGCCCTTTCCCTTGGGTATGATGTGATCGTCATATTCGGAAGCCCGGCAAATTATGTGGGGCTCGGATTTAAGAGCTGCAAAAAATTCAATATCTGCACGGAGAACGGCAAATTTCCGGCGGCGATGATGGTGAAGGAACTGCTCCCCGGCGCGCTGGACGGAAAAAAGCGGATATATTATGACAGCCCTATCATAGCGGTCGATGAAGAGGGAGCCGAACGATATGATGATTCGCTGGAAAAAATGAAAAAAGAGCAGCTCCCCAGCCAGGAAGAGTTTTATATTATGAGCCATTCTTTTCTGGAACAGGATTGAAAAGAGCAAAAAATATAATTTCTATATAAAAGGAGTTTCAAAATGAACCCGAGCTATTTCAGAATCAGACAAAACTTGGACAAAGCAGTGGAAAGGCTGTGTAACTGGAACGGTTCCGTTTTCAAAGAACGGATCGAGACAGACTATTCCCGGGCGGTCGATGTTTCTCTGAATGAAAAGGGACAGTGGAAAGGCGGCTGTCTGTACGCCTATGAAAACGAGGGCTGGACCGTATTTGAGGATCTCTCCGGCGGATACTCCTTTATCGAACCGAAGCAGTGGAAAGAGTTTGCGGGAAACGATGAACTGGTATTTGCCGCCTACAATGACGCGATGCTCTACGCGGAGATGATCGTGATCGAACACGGCACCTTGACAAAACATTTTGTGGAATGCGCTGATATACCGGAGGAGAATGTAAATGAGGGCGACGGCGTCCCGGGTATCGAAACCTGGATAGATGTCGCCTCCTTCGTGGATGCGGACGATCTTGTCTATTCTGACACGGGTGTCGTTTTTATTTTCTAATGCTGTACAGTATGAGGTGACTGTCGATGAAATATCTTGTACAGGGCTGGCATTCCTGCCGCTTCCTTATATCTCCCGATGAACTGAGCCGGATCTTATCAGAATATCATCTGGTCATCTTCAATGCCCATGTGCCGGCAGATTATACAAAATCTCCTCTCGATGAATATATTGCCGCTTACAGCCGCCTGTATGATCTGCTGCTCTCCGGGGAAAAGATCATATGGAAGCGGGATTACCCTCTGTTTCTGCACCGGGGCATCACCACCGATCTGTCAAACTGTATCTACGGCAATTTCCATATTTATGAAGGGAAGCAGTATAAAAGAGCAGACTTTGGCGAGCCAGTCGTCGGAATATCCCCTGCGGCACTCTGTCTCGGGATCGATGAAAACAACAAACTGCACTGTTCAACTTCCTGTTCCTACAGTTTTTACCCGGAAGGCTATATGGGTGTGAGCCTGGATTATCCCAAAATGATCCAGTATCCATACGGCGATGGATATGAACCACTGAGAACCACTGAAACGCTGCGGTCATATCAGGATTTCATCATGTTAAAGGATTCTGTCAAAAAACTCACCCTCCCGCTCTCCATAAAAGCCGCCGGCAATGAAAGGAGGCTGAATATCAGGATGAGCGATGAAGCCAGAAGCAGGCTGAACGACTGCTATTTATTTCGGCAATATGGGGTGATAGTGAAATAACAGAAATATACACCAGCACAAATTTTGCTCCCGGATATCATCTGCCCTTAGCCTCAAACACCCACCACTTCTCATTCATATATACTTCGATCGTGTCTCTCACTCCATACTGATATCCGAATCCGCTCCCGAAGTTTGACTGCCCGTCCTCGGAAGGGATCTCAGAACCGTCCACAGACGAAGTGATCTCCCCGTCCATGGTGCCGCAGCGGGCGGTGACAGTGCTCTCTCTTCCCGTGTCAACATAGAGCACGTCATCTACCATCACCATCGGGATTTTGTCTCCCGGTGTCGCCTCTCCCTGTTTATCCGTTTCCTCTTCTCCCTGCTCCTCTTCCTTTGGCAATTCATCTTCTTTAGCCAGTCTTTCGCGCTCTGCCTCCGCTGATACTGTATCCTCCGATCCTGTCACCGCCTCCTCCTGCTTCACGCCGCACGCTGCCAAACCTGCCATACAGAAAAACACTGTCACAACAGCCATGATCCTTTTTATCCCGTTTGTTTTCATCACATTTTCCTCCACTTCACGCATTGTGATCTTCTATTACGATCTTCTTTTGATCGCTCACATGATATGTGTCCAAAAAAGTGTTTTATGTTGCACAGCCCTGTCCCTTATGGATCACCGCGTGCAGTGTCTCATATAATTTATCCACCTCAACAGGTTTGGAGAGATGCCCATTCATGCCGCACTTTACCGACTTTTTCAGGTCATCATCGAAAGCATTTGCCGACATGGCAATAATAGGTATGGTCTGGCAATCCTCTCTCTCCATAGCGCGAATAGTGCGGGCAGCCTCAAGGCCATCCATAACCGGCATCATAATATCCATCAAAATCACATCATAGGTTCCGGGCTTTGTAGTACGGATGCGTTCCACCGCCTGGGAACCATCATATACACAGTCCACTTCAAACCCTCTCTCCTCCAACAGGCACCGGGCAATCTCAGCGTTCAGTTCATTGTCTTCCACCACCAGAATATGACGGCCTTCAAAAGAAATCTCCTCCCTTTCTGTGCTCTCCTCCTCACTCTCTCCGGGAATCAGAGAGATGGTAAAGCTGAAGGTACTGCCTATCCCCGGTTCGCTTTCCAAATGAATGCTGCTTCCCATCATCTGTACCAGGCTGTTGCTGATGGAAAGCCCAAGTCCGGTTCCCCGCTGTTTGGAAGGATCTCTGTTTGCCGCCTGTTCAAAAGAACGGAATACCCTCTCCTGTTCCTCTTTCGCAATACCGACTCCCGTATCCTTCACCGCGAAAAATATGGCGATTTCCTCCTCCGAGACAGAGTCTTCTCTCACAGTGAGCGTAATACTACCGCCCTCCTGTGTAAATTTCACCGCATTGCCAAGGAGATTGATCAGAACCTGACTGATACGCATTTTATCCGCAAAAAACCAGCGATGCCTTAATTCAATTTCCTGAACAAAATGAACTTCCCGGGCAGACGCCTGCGTCAGGATCAACTCACGAATAGTCCCCAGCATATCATCCATATTAAAGTTAACAGGCTCCAGCTTCATCTTGCCGCTCTCTATCTTGGACATATCAAGAATATCATTGATCAATCCCAAAAGATAATCCGACGAGGACTGGATTTTCTGCAGACAATCCATAATCCTCTCAGGGGCCTGGCCTTGCTGCAGGGCGATCGCCGTCATGCCGATAATACCGTTCATGGGCGTGCGGATCTCGTGGCTCATCCGTGAAAGAAATTCCGACTTTGCCCTGCTGGCAATATCATGCTGCTGCTGATTGAGCTGGCTCTGAATCACCCGTCCAAGTTCAGCCAGATTCTGATATTCTTCCTGACTGTTTAAAAGAGACAAGTCTGCACCTAAAATACAGATATTTCCCATATAACTTCCGCTGTCATACATGGGAAGAAGGATTCCCCGGCTCCCCGGTTCAATGCTCAGAAAGTTTTGCAGAGTCTTCTGTTCACTATCCACCTCTGAAAAACCACGCACTTCCGCCCTGCCAAGCCAGTCATAAAAAATTCTTTTTTCCGACTCGGTATATTTTCTTACGGTTTCCATCGCCTCACCGTTTTTGTGCCACTGATAGTTTAAATAATTGGAGTTGAAATCAGGGCGCAATATGGAAACCAACACATCCTCTGCCTGATAGAAACGCCCGATCTTCTGAAGCATCAGCATCATCTGCGCATGGAAATCAGAACCTCTGCCAAAGAGATCTAACGCTACGGAAACAAGGCTTGTATTCTTATCATAACCAAGACTGTTGACTTCCTGCCCCTCAAGCATCGGCAGGGATGTATGGGATTCTGAGGGAAGCTCCCCGTAAAAGAGAAGCTGCTGTCCTGCAAAGGGACGCGCAAACCTCTCTGCCAGCTTCGCCCTGCGAATCAGTTCTTCCGAAGACTGCTCTTCCTTCCCGTCACATAATCCCGCGCGCAGGTGTACATGAAAAAGCTCTTCATCATATTCCGCCTCAATCCGATCCAGCAAATCCTTTACATGCCGGGCAGCCTCCTCCTGAGGCATCCCCTCCAGCCATAAAACAAATTCCTCCTGGTTCAAACGCAGCGCAATGGCCAAGCACCCCGCCTCTTCGGCAACCATCCGGCATTTTTCCCGAATCATCCCGCCGATGCTCTCCAGGATCATATCACCAAACACAATTCCGTTTTTCTCGTTGACGTCTCTCAGATTGTGCAGGATCAAATCCGCCATCACACCACGGGGCTGGCTCCTGCGTGCCTGTGCCAGAAACTCCATACCGGCGCCAAACGTATATACTCCGGTAACGCCGTCTATCATGTTTTTCCTGAGTTGTTCCGCTTCTCTCTCCTTTTGTTCCTGAATATTACGGATACTTCCCACAAGTTTCCAACGCCGCCCGTCAGTATCATAGACGCTCTTCCCCGAAAGGGCTACCCAATTGAATTCCGATTCCTCCGGCCAGCGCACCCGGAACTCCGCATAGGGATTGTCAGGCTCCTTTCGAAGCGCCTCCACAACTCCTTCACGATCCGCCTCATAAATAAAATCCGTATTGATGGCGCCGTTTCCGAATCCGGGGTATTTCCATTGTCCGTTCATTGTTTCATGGTTGACCACATCCAGTATATGAGTTTGCAGATCATAGGAAAAAAAGAGGTCATTCGATGATTCAAGCGCCACTTTATAACGTTCCTTTTCTTCCAGAAGAATGTTTTCAGCCTTCTTCTGCTGTCTGGTCAGATCGCTTACAACATCATAGAGCGCATCGATTTCCAGAATATTGGAAAGCCTGAACTTTTGCAGCCCGGTACTTCCTTCCATGATACACTGCATCAGCTGCTGGACCGGCCTGGTTAAATGCCGCACCAGAATATAGATCCCCAGCACTCCGAAAACCAGACCGATAAAAACGGCAACAACCATCCAGAAATAGAGCTGACGGCTCATGCCAAACAACTCTTTTTCCGTATTTAACCCCAACAGTACCCAATCGGTATTTTCATACGGTACATTTTTTCCATATAATTCCAGCGGACATGTAACGGCATAAATCCCCTGCCCGCTCAGTTTCATATCCTGTACGAGAGAAAGATTATCATACGCCGTCTCCGACAGGGTAAAATCCATGCTCTCAGTCCGTATCAGATCGTACAGCATTCCCTTTCCGGTCAGGGACGCATAACTTTTCTCCCCCTTCCTGACAGCCAGCATATATCCGGACTGTTGGGAACTGTTCAGCTCCGCCGCGGGAAAATAGTCATAAAGGTTCCGACAGGAAATTTCCACACCAAGCACACCATATACCTGCCCCTCATAACGCAGGGGAACGGAATATGTGATCATCTCATAAGCGTCAGAATCCTTTTTCTCCAGCGAAAAGGGAAGGGACCAGTATCCCAGATCTTCCACATCCGCATCGGGATATTCCGCCCCGGCGCGCCAGGGTTCATAAAAATAGGAGTCCTTTGTATTTCGCCCTGCTCCGTCCATATGAAACCGGGTTGTCCAATTGGTGTCCAGAGGGACATTCCATGTCCTGGAGAGCTGCTTGTTTCCTCTCTCCAGTAACAGATCTGTATAATTTACAGGATTCGTATGCGGATCGGAATCCCGAATAAAAAATCCGGCGTAATCCTCCGCGGCCTCCATATCCGTTCCTGTCAGAACAAGAAAAATCCCCGTGGTAGTATTATTCTGCAAAATATCGAGGCACTTGGGGAACAATTCATCCAGAAGCCTGTCCTTCATCTCTTTCGACCGAAGCATTTCATCCAGTTCCACATTTTCATCCATAAGAAACTGCTGCAGCCGGTTATTCAGAAAGCCTTCCTGTTCGGAAATGACAGACCATCTCTGATTCATATCGCTCTGCAGGATCACTTTTCTGTTTTCCACCAGACGCCGCATCATACCGCTGGAATATTCTTCCAGCGTTTTTGCCGTATGCCTTACCACCAGAGTGCCGATGGTGATAGCACTCTGTACCAGCATGATCACAATCAGCGGAATCAGAAAAAATTTAAATATGGTCAGCTTATTCTTTTGTCGACTTCCCTCTTTCCTCATTTACCATACCTCTATTTTGCAGCCTCATTCAATGCATCACAGAAAGAGAGATACCATTCTTCAAAGGCATCCCTTGTCACATAAGGCTCTGCCGCTTCCTCCAGGCTTTTTCCCTCTTCCAGCGCGGCCGTGATAACCGCCCGGTCCTGTGCCGCTTTGTCAGCGAGATGATACTCCAGAACCTTTCTGGCAGAGGAACCGTTCTCGAAACTCTTATTCGTATAGAGAGTCATGCCGTCCATCTCCTGAAAAATAGTGGTCAGACAATCATAGGTTTTTGGCGCCACCGTCAACTGCTCCGATGCAATGACCTGATCCAGCTTCTCTATACTGTTTGCTTCCTTCAGTACAGGCAGATAGCCGGATACACAGCCGAATTCAAGATTATTTTCCGCCAGAGTAAACCATTTTAAAAACTCCACGGCCGCATATTCATGCTTTTCATCCGACTTGCTGACTACCATACCCGCGCCCTGCTGTACCGCGCAACGCTCTCCCGCCTCGAAAACGGGAGCCATCATAACTATATAATCGATGGCATAACTGCCATCCTCCTGTTCCACCTGATCAGGAAAATACATGGCAGAGGAAGTGGAACCTGTATATGCCACAATATCCCCTGTTTTTACATCGTCGGAACGGAAAGAACCGTAAGCGCCGAAATAGCCTTTTACCATGGGTACATAATAGTTCTCCCACAGCCTGTACAGCTCTTCCTCGGGCACATTTATCGTCACTTCTCCGTTCTCCACATGGAAAATCTCCACCCCCTGCTGCTGCATCCCAATAATAAAATAATTTGCCAGGGCGTCCCTGCCATAAAATGCCTTACCATCCTCCGGAATGTCGGGAGTGAGGCTGTCAGTCCACTCATAATACGCCTTGGCCGTAGCGTTTACCCCTTCGATAGTTGCAAGGGTATCTAATGAAGCTCCGGTCGCGTCTGCAAATTTCTCCCAGTCCGTCTTATTGATCATCATGATCTCGGTGGATTTTGCCGTAGGGAAAATCCTGAGCGAACTATCTGCCGCGATACGGCCTTCCTCAATATAGGAGTCCACATACTGTGCCAGTTCCTCTTCGCTCAGATAGACGGAAATATCCGCCAGCGCGCCTGCCTGTTCCACTTCGTATGCCGTATCCGCATAGGATGAAAAAATATCCGGCATGGCGTCCGCCCCCACCTTTCCTTCGATGGAATCCCGCACCGCAGTCTCCAGGTCGGAAACGGAACCCTGTGAAAACCCTTCCACATAAATTCCTTTCTCCTGTCCCACCGTATCATTGAATTCTTCCACCAGAGCGTCAAAAGCCGTCTGCTGGGAACCGTTATAATAATGCCAGACGGTCAGTGACACCGGATCTTTGGGATCCAGAGGACTTTTTTCCCCACATCCCGCCAATCCAAGCGCCATGACCGTCACAAAGCAAAACACTCCCGTTTTTTTTCCAACAATCTTTGATTTCTTCATTGGCATACCTCCCTGCGCGGATTTCACAATCATTCGTCTGCTTTCTGCCGCAGTGTTAGTATACCATATATTACTAATTAATACAAATGCCCCTCTTTTTATTAGATCCCGGCGTAACGGATATGCAGGGCAACCCGAGCAAGTCTTATTTCCCTCTCCGCCACCCATATCTCACATGCATAAGAAGGATCGCTGACCTGATCGGAAGGATATACTTCCTGATATTCCGTGCTTTTTGGTGTCAGGATTTCTTATCTGTCATCACTATCTTTTTTCACAAAATGATACAGTCTGCTCACAAAATCACCTTCCATAGGCTCAATCAGAAAGCCCGCACACATCAGCATCTCGCCGGAATATACCTGCTTTGTTCCCTCAAGAAGGTAGAGCGCCTCCTTATCAAAGCCCTGCAAATAAATTTTCCTGCTTCGTTTATTGGGCTCCGCCAGCACCTGTACATAAGTCATCAGCACTTCCCTCTTATCCTTCGATGCCACCGCCCAGGCGTCGAATTTATGGTTCTCCTGATAGGAAGCGATACGGTAATAATCACCTTCCCGCACAAGATCGTTGTATTTGTGATACATCTTTGTCTGTTCACAGATCATCTCCCGCTGCTCATCCGGAAGCTTCGTGATATCCAGTTCATAGCCGAAGGTTCCCGCCAGTGCCACATGTCCCCTTGTCTCAAAAGGCGTGATCCGCCCCACAATATGGTTCGGACAGTCGCTGACATGGGCGCCCATCGCGGCAAGCGGATAGATCAGCCCCGTCCCCTCCTGGATCATAAGCCTCTCTATCGCATCCGTGTCATCGGAACACCAGATCTGGGGGCTGTAATAGAGCATGCCCGGATCAAACCTTCCTCCTCCGCTGGCACAGTTCTCAAGAAGCAGTTCGGGAAATTCTCCCACAAGCCTCTCCTGCAGTTCATATACCCCCAGTACATAGCGGTGAAACAGTTCCCCATGATGCGCCGCATCCAAACGGGCGCTGCCCAAATCGGTAAGAAACCTGTTCATATCCCACTTCACATAGCGGATATTGGCACCGCGCAGTATTTTTGCCACCGACTCATACACATAATCCACCACTTCCGCCCTGGAGAGATCCAGCACATACTGATTACGCCCCATGGTTCCCTCCCGCTTATCTATCTGCAATGCCCAGTCGGGATGCGCCCTGTATAAATCGGAATCCGGTGAAACCATCTCCGGCTCAAACCAGATGCCGAACTCCAGCCCGATCTCATTGACCTGATCCACCAGTTCTTTCAGTCCGCCCTTTAACTTCTCCTCATTGACCACCCAGTCTCCCAGAGAATTATCATCCGTATTTCTCTTTCCGAACCAGCCGTCATCCATCACCAGCATCTCTATTCCGCACTTTTTCGCCTCCCGTGCGATCTCAAGCAGCTTTTCATGATCAAACTTAAAATAAGTCGCCTCCCAGTTGTTGATCAGGATCGGGCGTTTTTTATGATTGTATATGCTGCGGATCATATGGCTTCTGTAAAAATCATGGAAATTGCGGCTCATCCTGCCAAGCCCTTCCCCGGAGTAAGTCAGGATCACCTCCGGCGCCTGAAAATCCTCACCGGGGGAAAGCACCCAGCCAAACTGCTCCGGGTTGATGCCCATCACCATCCGTACACTGTCAAACTGGTTCATCTCGACCTGCGCCAGGAAGTTTCCGGAATACACAAAATGCATGGCGTATACCTTTCCCTGCTGCTGGTCGGTGCCCGGCGTAACCAGCGCCATAAACGGATGTTCCTGATGGCCGGATTCTCCCCGCAGGGAAGAGACCGCCTGTTTCCCGCAGCGCACGGCTCCCCTCTGAATATGCCGCTCCCGCGCCCAGGCGCCGCACAAATTTATCATCTCAAAGGCTTCATTGTCCATATCAAGGCAGGCGCTGAACACCTTTTCAAGCCTCAATGTCTCTTTTCCCCGGTTGACAATACGGACACTTCTCGCAATCACATCCTCCTTTTCAAACACCGAATAGGAAAGCACCGCCTGCAAATTAAGAATACCATCCTCCAGCACGATCTCCAGTGTCTGCACTTCCTCCCCGGTCCCAAAAGAGGCCGGCAGATCCGCCGGTTTTTCTTTCCCCGCATAAATCCTGTGGGAGACATAAAACAGTTCGCTCCCCATCTGTCCCTTTTCATTCTTCACATTCAGACAGCTCTCCCGAAAATCCCCGATTCCGCCGGTCGGATATTCCATCGGAAAGCTGTCCAGAAAACTCAGCTTTTCCCGCTTATTTACGGATGGCGTAAACGGTATCTCCCCCATCCGCAGAAGATAATGATCCGCTCTCTGAAAAAGCCTCTCTCCATAATAAATATGTCCCACATAGCCTTCCGGCGTCATACCGATCAGGTATGTACTCCTTTTTGTATGCAGCTGAAATATTCTGTTCTCTTCCTGATAATAAATTGCCATAGTTCTCCTCATCTCCGCACAATTTTTGTCTTGATCGTTTTTATCGCTCTCCCCATACTGCCGGGATATCCTTTTCCGTACCACTATTTTATGTTACAAGCATCACCCTGCACCGTTTTTTGTAACAGGCAATGGCATATTTTAAAATCACTTCGATCCCCTCTTCCCGCAGTTCATCCTCACAGCGCATTTTTTCTATCTGCTCATGAGCTCTCAGGCAGGCGGCATCCAGATTTCCGTCTTCCGCATACTTTATCTCCAGTATGATTCCCATTTCGCCATCTCCCACTTCCACCACAATATCGCTGTAGCCATCTCCCGCTTCCCTGTTGGAGGTAATGCCCCAGGAATCCTTAAATCCCAAAAGCCCCACGAGAATCCCGTGATAAAAATTCTCTTTCAACCGCTTTTTCACAAAAGTATCACGAATGCTCACTGTTTTTTTCAGATAAGCATCCAGCGTGCTTTCCACCTCCTGCACCGCCCCTTCCTGCAGCGCCCTGCAAAAACGTTCCAGCGTTTCTCCGTCCTGTTCCACCTTCTCCTTAAACAGTTCCATTACCTGTCTGGTAAATATTTTTCTGACCTCCATATTGGGAATGACAAGATTGTAAAAATCTCCGTCCGGTTTTCCCCTCTGCGTCAGATAGCCCGTTGTAAGCAAAAGGCTCCAGATATGGTCGATACTTTTATACATATCCGGATAAGTCAGGTCAAAATGAATCTCCTTTACAATGCTCTCCCCTGCTATCAGCCTTTCGATCTCACGCTTTGTGGTACCGTTATCCGCCTGCTCTATGAAACGCCTTACCGCATCATTGCTGCTGGTATTTGACCAGTAATCTCCGGGCGGCGCCGCTTCATCTGCGCGCAGCTTATTGCAATGGCATACCACATCCCAGGGACAGTATACATCCGCATTTCCGAAATGATATCCGTCATACCATTCCTTTAAAATATCATAACGCTTCGTCAGACCATAATAGTCTAAAAGACCCCTTACCTCATTATCCGTAAATCCAAAATATTCATCAAACTCCACGTCGGCAACCGTCATCACATTCAGGTTGTTGAGCCCCGTAAAGATACTCTCTTTGGCGATGCGCAGGCATCCCGTCAATATCGCAAAATACAGGCTTTCATTTGTTTTCAGCACCTGTTCAAACATATTGCGGATCAGCAGAATCATCCTCTCATAATATCCGTTCGCAAAAGCCTTCGACAGTGGTACATCATATTCATCAATCAGCACAATCACTTTATGATCAAAATGTTTCTCCAAAAGCCAGGATAAAATCCGCAGGGAATTCATGATCACAACATCCGGAAGTATTCCGGATCTGTCCCCCGGCTGCACCAGTTCCTGATAACGCCCTTTATCATATTCCGTCAGGACCTCACTGCACAGCAGAAACTGAAACCGTCCTGCCTCCCTCCTTATTTCCTCGGAAAGCATCCGGCATGCCGCATCATAATCTTCTCCGTTCACGCCTTTCAGTGAGATGGAAATAACCGGAAATTTTCCCATATACTTTTCACACAGTTCTATCTCCTTTTGGATCTTTAGCCCCTCAAAGCAGCTTTTATCGCCTCCGGCCTCAAAAAAACATCTCAGCATATTCATATTCAGAGATTTCCCAAATCTCCTGGGGCGGGTAAAAAGCGTCACCTTTCCCCAATGATGAAGCAATTCTCTGATCAGTCCTGTCTTATCAATATAATAAAAATTCTCTTTTCTGAGTTCTTCAAAACTCTCAACTCCAACCGGCAGTTTTTTCATATCCATCTATTTGTCCCACCACACTTTCAGAACTTATTACTCCCTCCTATTACAGCATTCAGGCCGCTGCCGTTCACGCACCGCCCTCCCCCAGTTCCCTTCGGATTTCAGCGCCCCACAGCTTCGCCAGCATCTCCGGCGAAAATGCGGCGTTGGCCGGGCTGGTGGAGGGCAGCGCCGTAATTTCCGCTTTTGTTTTCGGAAAAATATACTTTCTATATAAACTTTCCGCCTTTTTTCCATTGGCAAATATCCTGCCTATCCGGGTTTTACTCAGTA
>OFHA01001865.1_pt1 | contig 13402 bp, 14 predicted proteins | sample 1521891 | NCBI WGS metagenome assembly OFHA01 (sample SAMEA3504089, study PRJEB24116) | mouse gut metagenome | biome: mouse gut; feature: mouse-associated habitat; material: faeces | place: Denmark | collected 2011 | reverse complement strand
AACCCCCTGCTTCTCCTGCGCCCAGATAATGCGTAATCATCAGCTTGTCACAGGAATGAAAAACCCAGTAAATCAAAAAATTAGGGAGCATCGGAACTGCTATGGCCAGCATCTGTTTTAAATATTCTTTTCGAAAACGTGCAAAATCAAACCAGCGGCGGTTCAGCACCAGAAAAACCATTTCCATCAGGACTCCTGATATCAGCGCTGCTGCTGGCAGGGCAGTTATATAATGCCCTGCCAGCAGCAGCGGGACAGAAACTGAATAGGACAGAACCGGTGCAAGCGTGTTTGTAACAAGAAATACCTTACGCTTATTCTGCATGCGGGTGGGTGCACAGACAATCGAATTTGAAGCTCCCGCCAGCGTAGCAGCCGCAGCTATATATACCAGAAATACATTCGACTGGCTGCCAAAAAAGCAAGCCGCAAGCTGCTTTCGAAACAGAATCATAAAAACAAAAACCAGCAAAGATGCTGCAAGCGTGAACACCAGTGCTGTCGAACAGATATCTTTCTTATAAGCTTCATCATCTTTTTCAAAAAACATCCGGTACATGGCATCATACATTCCCATAACTGCCAGTGCTGAAAAAAGGGAAATCATTGTATTCGTCAGGTCACTGATTCCAAAATATTCTGTATCTGGCATCAGCCGTGCAATCACAGGCAGCATGACTAGAGGAATGACTTTGCTGATAATCCCGCCAAATCCATAAACGAGAAAATTTTCTGCAAATAGTTTTATTTTACTCATTCTTCGTTTGTTCTGCTTCCTTTTATCTTAAAATGCCAGCTGTGCTTTTCTTCCATATACCATAAATACTGCCTGTATTCTGTCACATCCGTCCTGATACTTTCGCAGAGCAGCTTTTCCATTTGGCACCTGTCCGCCCGCTGGCATCCATTTTTATCATAAAACCTGACTGCCCGCTGATTGTGCGGTGACACATACCAGTAAATATTCTGCAAATCCATATCAGAAAATCCAATCCTGAATATTTCCTGCATTGCTTCTGCTGCACAGCCGCTTCCCATTGCCTTTTTCCGCAGCACGATTGCAAATTCCGCTGTTTTATTCTGAATATGCTTCAGGCTGACCGTTCCAAGGTATTCATCCATACAGCCAGAAACAGCATAATGAACATGGCCGGCTCCATGGCTTTCCAGAATAAACCTCTCACAGTCCCTGAGCGTCATTACCCTGAAATCAGTCCGAAATGCTCCGGCAATATCTTCCATATGCATCCATTCAAGCATCAGGGGTGCATCTTCTATGCAAAGTTTTCTCAATTTCATTCTTCCGCCCTGCTTTTTTCTGCTATCTGTAAAAATTCGTCATAGTCCCTTATATAATCAGATTCATCATACAATTCAGATGCCAGAACCATTAGTACCGCATCTGGTGAAAATGCATACATCTCGCGCCACATATGGCCAGACACATATAATCCCTCATATGGCCTTTCCAGAGGCACCATCTTTGTTTCTTTTCCATCATCCAGTTTGATTTTGCAGCTCCCATGAATGCATATCAGAATCTGTTCTAAAGACCTGTGTGCATGACAGCCTCTGGTCACTTCTTTTTCTGTGTCATACATATAGTAGACACGCTTTATCTGAAATGGTATGTCTTTGAATTCTTCCAGCGCAATCAGCTGTCCCCTGTCATCGCCATGCGGCTGGAATACATATTTAATCACCTGCATATTACGTGCTCCCTGTATCATTACAAATTACTGGCATGTTAATAACTCTTGCCTGGTACGGTCTTTCGAACCGCCATCAATAACCAGAATTTCGATTCTTTCCTGCGGAAAATCCTGTTCCCTTATGGATGATAATGCCTTTTCAATCGTCCGCTGTGAATTTAATACAGGCATAATCATGCTGAAAAATATCGAATTCATTTATGTCATCCTCCCTTTCAGATTCAGCTGCGGCAGATAAAACAGCGTACCCTGTCCTGCCCTGAATATACTGTGGTCTGTATGGACTTTTTTTACTTCCCTTTCTGCCAGTAAATTCCACACAGGTATGACAGGCAGAACCAAAACTGCCAGAAAAAAGTGAAATGCTGTCATATCCTGCTTCAGATTTCTTAATATGCGATAGCTGACAGGATTTCTGTCATATACCCTGCTTACAATCTCTAAAATGTTCATATTCCTCTCCTATCCAGCCATTTTCCAGCCAATGCTCCCAGCCATCTTTTTATACAATTCTTCTTATCAGCGGGGCTTTTTCTAATACTAACGATACCAAAAAACCAATCATAAAATACAGCGTAACATCTGCCACGGTTGTTTTCTTTTCTGCCACGCATGCATTCATTTATAATGCCTCTTTCATTTTCTTTAACAGCAAATAAAGATGCAGCTTCATTAGCAGCAGGCGCATATGGTTATTTGCAGATACTTCCAGCCCTTCCTTCTTCATTTCATCCAGTATCTGACTTACCAGTACCCTGTCACCCATATTCATCGCAGAAACCGCCTCTGTATTAAAAAACTGCTGCATCTGTTCTTTACTGGCATATCCTTTATACAGCTGAATCATTTGTTTCTTATGTTCATGAAACATCCTGTGTCTTTTCTTTTCTTCACTGCCTCTGCCAAAATGAGACAGGGAATGCCCGCCGATGCGGTAAAGAGCCGTTGGTGCATTTAAATACCGAATCGTTCCTTTTACGGAAACACGCAGCAGATACTCCCAGTCTTCAAACAGAAATGCTTCATTGTATAACCCATATTTTTTATATGTCCGGTATGGAATCATCAGTCCTGGTGCTGAAATATAATTTCCTGCACATAAAAGCCCTGTCAGGTTCCGTCCCTGCGGCGGATTCTGTTTATAACGACAGGTAAATTTCCTTTTTTCCAGCTGCGCATAACGGAACGAATTTTCTACCGATACGGTATTGCTGAAAATAATATCTGCATCTGATTTTTCTGCAAACGCTTCCAGTAAAGCAACTGCATCTGGGAAAAGCATGTCATCCGATGCCAGAGGCTTGATATATTCACCCCTGCACAGCCTCAGCATGTGATTCAGATTTTTCGTAATTCCCTGATTTTTTTCATTGCGCCTTAACACTACTCTTGAAAATCTTCTGCAAAGCCTCTGTTCCCATTCCTTCAATTTTTCATAGCTGTGGTCGCTTGATGCATCATCCGCAATCACAATTTCCATATCCGGATATGTCTGAGCCATCAGGGAAGACAGGCAGTCATCCACATATTTCTCATGGTTATAGCAGGGAATTACAACAGAAACTAATTTTCCCAATTCAGGTTTCCTCTTTTCTTTTTCCTTCTTCTAAAATCCTTCTATCCGTCATCTGCCTTAATATTTGATTCTTTCGAAATATAAATCGGACGGTGTTTCAATTCAATATAAATTCTGGCCAGATACTCCCCGATGATTCCCAGTATCATAATAATAACTCCGCTTAGAAACAGCATCAGGATAATCATGGATGCATATCCCGTCCGGGCACTGTTTCCAGACAGTGCACCTATCAATATCCATGCTGCGTATAAAAAAGCAGCAAACACAATAAACATTCCAAAATATACTGCAGCACGCAGCGGTGCTGTTGCAAAAGACAGAAAGCCGCTCCATGCATACCGCATTAATCCGAAAAATGACCATTTTGTCTCACCGGCTGTCCTCTTAACGTTTTCATAACCAATCCATACCGTATCAAAGCCAACCCATGAAAGAATACCTTTTGTAAACCGCTCCCGTTCCGTCAGGGAAACTGCTGCATCTGCCATCTGCTTTGTCATTATCCGAAAATCCGAACCGCCTGGTACCAGCTTCATAGATGTAACGCGGTTGATAACGTTATAAAACATTCTGGAAAACATGCTTCGAAACATTGGCTCGCCTTTTCTCGTCACCCTGCGTGCCCCGCAGCAGTCATGTCCTTTTTCTATTTCACCAAGCATGTCAGGAAGCAGTCCGGGCGGATGCTGCAGGTCAGCATCCATCAAAACAGCATAATCACCCCTGCAGTTCTTTAACCCGGCATAAATAGCCGCTTCTTTTCTATGCCAAGCCGGATAATTGATACCGGTCTCCCGCCCAGAATGTAATTTTTTTAAACTGTGCCAAAATCATCTGTATTTTCTGTGAAAACTGCTGCCATCTGGTCACAATTGTAAGTCTGGTTCAAAAATAAAAAATACGTCAAAAAAAATCATTTTCTCGAATCCTAAGAAAATAACTGCCGCTTCCTTCTGACTGCCAGCAAAACCAGGCATTCTTTTTTTCATGCTGTACAATTAACCATTCATCCTTTCCATCTATGTCTCTTGCAATACTTCACGCTTCCCTATACATCTGTCCAACCCTTTTCTATAATATCTGCAATCCGGATGGCAGCCTTTCCATCACCATAAGGATTGCAGGCATGAGCCATTTTACCGTATTCTTTTTCATCATCTAAAAGTGTCGTAAAGATACGGTAAATCATATCCTCCTGTGTTCCTGCCAGTTTCAATGTCCCTGCAAAAATTCCTTCCGGACGTTCGGTTGTATCACGCATAACCAGAACCGGCACGCCAAGAGCAGGCGCTTCTTCCTGTATTCCACCGGAATCAGTCAGAATCAGATACGATTTCGCCATGAAATTATGAAAATCAACAACATCCAGCGGTTCAATCAAATGAATGCGACTTTCCTGTTCTCCCGATAATAAATCTCCAAATATTTCTTCTGCTTTCTGACGCACCGCAGGATTCATATGTACCGGATATATAGCTTTCACATCTGAATGTTTCTCCAAAACACGCCGGATTGCACAGAACATATGATGCATCGGCATGCCCAGGTTTTCCCGCCGATGGGCTGTAATTAATATCAGGCGTGAATCACTGCACCATGACAGCTCCGGATGTGTATAACCACGGCAGACTGTTGTTTTTAACGCATCAATTGCTGTATTACCAGTTACCCAGATTTTTTTTTCGTCCTTCCCTTCTCTGAGCAGATTCGCTTTTGCAGTTTCTGTAGGCGCAAAATGGTATGTACAGATCAGCCCAGCCGCTTGCCTGTTAAATTCCTCAGGGAACGGGGAATGGATATCATATGTCCTTAATCCTGCTTCCACATGTCCCACTGGAATGTTCATATAAAAAGCAGCCAGTGCAGCAGCAAAAGCAGTACCTGTATCACCATGAACCAGAACCATATCCGGTCTTTCTTTTTCGAGTATTTCTTTCATTCCATTCAGTACCAGTGAGGTAATATCAAACAGCGTCTGTTTTTCTTTCATGATTCCCAGGTCATAATCCGGTACCACCTGAAAAACGCGCAGTACCTGATCCAGCATCGTTCGGTGCTGTCCAGTCACAGCCACAATGACATGAATTTCCTGCCTGGACTGCAGTTCCTTTACCAAAGGACACATTTTTATTGCTTCGGGCCTGGTACCAAAAACGAGCATAATTTTTTTTGCATGATTGATTAAGGTCATAATTATTCTTTCATCTCCTACAACATACATTCATTTTATCCGTCTGAATTTTCTGCTGATGGATTATTCTTTTCTTAACACTGCGGTAAATTCTGAAATCATTAAATCTTCATCTGACATATGTTTTAATGAAGATGCGAGGTTCTTTCTGTTAATCCTGTTCTTTTCGTCCATGAAAGCCTTATCTATTATTTCTATAAAAAATCCTGTTCTTTTCCAAATAGAACAGATTTCAGAAAAACTTAACCGATTCGTATAATTATCCATTCGATAATGAATATCATCTTCCCATTCATGTTCTTCAAACCGAAGATGATTCTTTCCACCACCAAAATGATCCTTCAAATCAACTGTATGATACGCAATACCCCCCCCCTGCAAAAACCGGTATGTTTCCTGCATTGTCTGCTCAAAAACATTTTTCCGAATATGCTCTATGACAGAAAAGGAACATACAAGATTCACAGAATTATCCGGTATTCCTTTGTACCCACTAAGGCCATTCGTATAATACCGGGACTGAACCGCTTTCAGATATTCCTTCCATGATATATGCTCAGAGGGTCTTGGCAGCTTCCGAATCCTGGTCATATTTTCTGGCAAAAATAAATCTGCATTCATTTTTACTTCTTTTTTGCAATTTGCAAAATCAGCTATTTCCAGCAGGTAACTTCTTTCTGCTCCAAGCTGAAAAGATAAAAATGCATGTGACAAAAACTGTCCCGGTCCCATTTCGCAAATAGTTTTATTTTTCAAATCTTTTAAGCCCAATACATTTAATGCATCATAAAAAACCTGGTTATAATATTCCAAATCGGATTTTTGCTTCCATATGCCAGGTATAAAACCCGGATGCTTTGCCTCCATAATTTTCAGCCAGTATCTCAGTCTCCATGGAATGAAATCTTTTGCTTTTCGGATAATATATTCTGTTTTCAACTCACTTCTCCCCATATAAAATATCGAATGAACAAAAATATAACGAACTCATTACAAACGATGCCAAAATGAAGCCATTAGTAAAAACGGCATGCCTATTTTTAAAAACGGATTTATTTCCTGTCTGTCATAAACATCTCCTGACACTTTCTCAGCCTTACATGGCCTGAATGACTGGTATACAGCCCTCCTCCGCTGCGCAGTGACAGCGCAATAATCCATACAACTGACATAATGACACTCCCGCCCAGACATTCCCCTTTGTAATTTGCACCCAGCACAAATATAAGCAGGCATACTCTCATATTCCATACCGCTTTTCTATTCACTGTTTCATCCCTGCATTTATCCAGCATCATGAATTTAAAATTTGCGATATAATAACATACGCAGTACAAAAGCCCGCCCCGGAACATGTCATTGACATATCCAAAATCGCAGGATTTTCCAGTCAGGGATATTCCGATGTTTCCAAATACCCTGTGTCCCCTGCCTGTAAGCATCTGGTACCCATCCGGAAAAAACCATGCGCTGCTTCCATAGGATGCATTCTTTCCCAGCAGAAATGACGATACTTCACCGAAAACTGCTCCAAACCTGCTGCTGATTCCTGCATCCATCAAAAGAACCAGCACGCATGCACACACTGCTCCAATAAAAAGAAAATATTTGCAGAGCATACGCCGTGTCATTTTAGAAGAAAAAACTGTCATAAATGATACTGCTGCACACACAGCGTAAAGCAGTGCCCCGGTCCGGCCATTCAATACAGCAGAAACCAGCTGCAGCAGGCTGCTTAATAGATATTTTCCTTTCCCATAATGAAAGTACAATGCCAGTGACACACTTGCCGTTAAAGCCATCATAATCTGCCCGCTGTATGTATAATCCCCAAATATCCCATATATACGGATTTGCGTAATGCCATTTACAGCACTCGTGTAATAATTTTCAATGCTGCTGATATACAGCCTGTTGGCTATCTCCTTGAAACCCGGAAAAAATACCATCAAAATACAGATAACAGCCTGAACGTCTGCAATCGATATAACAAGATGCAGAATATCGCAGTCCGAATACCCGGCCCTGCGCAGCGAAGCATAAACCCCTGCCACACAGCAGAATACAGCAGGGCTGGTAAATGCCGATATATTTACACCAACAGAATATCCATTAAAAAGCGTAACGGCCAGTGTATAAACCGGAGCTGCCAGCATCACAGCAGAATAAAAAAATAATTTCCTGCTTATCTGCACAGTCCCGCCACAGCGGACAAAATCTGCCGATACATACAGCAAAACAGCTATCAGAAGCCCGGAACTGCGCACCGCCGGAAAAATACCGCTGAAAACCGGCATAAACATCAGATATGCGAGCAGAACCTTCAGAATCAGCCTATGAACCATTGCCTGCGTCCTCATAAGGCTTTCCTGACATCCAGCCCGCCTGCCAGGCTGTAAAATACCTGCAGATTCCTGTCATCATCCGCATCAAAATGTGCCGCCAATCTGCGCCGTTTATAATATGCATCATCGGTAAGCAGCCTGTGCAGTTCCCTACACATGGATTTAAACCCATGCGTTACAACACCATTTCCATTTTTTATCAGTTCATCTGCAGCAGGATATTCATGAACTACAGAAGGCAGATTCAGCAAAAGTGCTTCGGCAATGGAAAGAGGATAGCTTTCGGATAAGGATGCCGAAACGAAAATATCACAGGCCCGCATCAGCGGATAAGGATTCTGCACATTTCCCAGAAACGTAACCTCCTGACCAATGGATAACGCTGCCGCCATTTTTTCCAGCATTTTCTTTTCCGGCCCGTCTCCTGCAAAATACCAGTGAAACGGCACCCCTTTCTTTTTCAGCCATGCTGCTGCCCTCAGGCAGTCTGCCTGATTTTTATTGCGGTCCAGCCTCGCAGCAGTAATGATATTCTTCTGCCCGCCTGAAATGCGAACAGGGAGCTTTTTTCTGCTGAGAGACAGCACCCTGTCCTTATCAGCCAGATTATACATTACAAAGGTTTTTTCCCGAAACTCAGGACAGCATCCCAAAAAAGTATCCCGGGCTGCTTTTGATACGCAGACAATCGCATCAAACATTTCATATTCTTTCCGGTTTATCCTGCAGTCCAGTCCCATTGCCCGATAATCAACATGCAGCCACGAAATTTTTCTTTCAGCCTGAACATTTCGCAGTACATGCTTATTTATACCAAAATAAGTGCCTCTCATTGTAATATTATTGGAATATGCTATAGCACAGTCATATGGACCCAGTTTTTTTGCCATGTACAGCAAAACACCGTAAACAGCATCAGCTCCAAAAAGACGGCACATTATGGACAGCTGCATCCTTGCCAGATAAGGAACAGCTCCCATTTTTTTCGCTTCCTTTGCTGAAGCTCCGGCTATCTGCAGAAGCTTTGAGCCCCGCAAGATTCTGACATTTTCCGGAATCCGTTTTCGATATCCTTCTTCATAATGAAATAAATATAAATCCACCTCAAACCTGCTGTAATCAATCCGGTTCAGCAGATTCACCAGAGATGTCTGGATTCCCCCGGTTCCAAGGGAATCCATTACGAATAATAGTTTCATTTTGCTCTCCTGCCTTTTGCCAGCACTGTGCCTCATTCCGAAAGTGATTCATAAAGCTGTATCAGTCTTTGTTCCATAATATTCCAGGAATAATATTTCCGGTATGCCTGCTTCATTTCCTGTGACATTCTGCCCCAGTTATTTCTTTCAGCAATCAATGCACGGATTCCCTGCCGCAGCCCCTGTGCATGGTACTCTATCACTGCACCGAAATGATTCCGGGCAACAATTTCCGACATTCCTGTATTTTTTACCATGACAAGCGGCTTTCCCAAAAAAAGCCCTTCATAAAACTTGTTTGGCGCTGCATAATAATGATTTTTCAAATCCGGGCTGTATAGTGCTGTAATAATATCTGACTGTTTTTCCAAAGCCAGTGTGTCTTCATAACTTAGTTTCCCATAATAATATATATTGCCGTGCCTGGAAGCGCTTTGAATCACCTGTTTTTCTATTTTTCCAAAACCCCCGATATGCAGCTCCGCATCCGGCATATGCCCGACAGCATCCATCAATTCCAGTATCATCCTGTTTTCATCAAATATACCGACATATGCAATTTTTACCCTGTCTTCCCCTCTTATCCTGATATCTCCCATCCGGATATCTTCCGGTGAATTATGAATAACCGCCAGACGTTTCGGACTGCTGCCATGAATCTGTCTTTTTCGTTTTTCGCTGCATATAACAACTGCATCTGCACGGTTTATCAGGGTAATCTGACGCTTAGACACAATGCTCCCCAAAAAAGCATTCCTGTCATTTTCCAGAAAATCAAAAATATCAAAAACATTTTTTTTTTGAAGAATCCTGCATGCTGCCGCAGCTGCATTTGCAGTATCAAAATCACATGCATGTACAATATCATATTTTGTCCGGTTCGCCAGAAGCCATCTCATTATCCGCAGCTGAAACAGCAGGTACTGTCTGAGGTATTTCATTCCCCCTCCATATCCTGCCACTGCCCCGAACCTTATCCTTGGGACACTGAATTCCCCCAAGTCCTTATCATCCTTTAAAATGCCATTCTGCTCCCTGTCCCACACAAGCAGCAGCACCCGCCAGCCATTTCTTAAAAATACCCTTGCTTCTTTTTCCACGCGGCTGTCAGGCTCCACAGGATTGGAACGTATCATGATAATTCTTTTTTTCATACTCTTTATCCCATCACCTTCCTGCTGTTTTTCACTTTCCTGGCTTTCACGCAGCCGCCTGTCGATGCTGTTTTATATACAGTCTTCATTTCATCCATAACAGCATCCAGCCGGTAAGGCTTCAGGTGCCCGTAATTTTGAGCTGCGGCACAGGCTGCTGATTTTTCCTGGTTGCTATGTTTTTCCGCAAACTGCCGGATGCATGCCGCTATTTCATCCGGACAGTTCTCATCAAACAGGCTTTCATGATTTTTCACCAAATCAGTATTTCCGCGGATATTGCTGCAAATGACCGGCGTCCGGCTTGCCATTGCTTCCATAAGAGCTGCCGGAAGGCCTTCCTGGCGCGATGGGAAAACAAACAGGTCTGCTGCCTGATACAGCTCTGGTATATCTGTGCGGTAACCTAAGAGAAACACCTGTTTTTCCAGTCCCAGCAGGCATATCTGTTCTGCCAGCTCCTGTTCCAGCACCCCTTTTCCAGCAATCAAATATTTAATATCCTGATTATGCAGCAGGGAAACTGCCTCAATCACAGCCCTGTGATTTTTTCTTGGAATCAGCTCGCCGGCTGAAAACAGCATAATATCTGTATTTTTCACTCCAAGGCTTGCACGCTTTTCCTTTGAAACACCTGGTTTTCTCGCAAACTTTTTAAAGTCAATCCCAATTCCATGGACATACATTGTCTTTTTCGCATGCATCCTTTTTTTTGCACGAATGTAATCTTCCCTGTTAATCGTAACCAAAATATCTGTAATCCAGGAAAGCATCCATTCTGCTGTATAATATATAAGCCAGTTTTTCCACGGTGCTCCCTGATAAAAATGAAAACCATGCGCTGTATAAATGCTTCTGCAATGATTCCATTTCGCTGCAATTCTTCCAAGCATGCCTCCTGCCGGGCTGTGCGCATGGATAAAGCAGTAAGGCTTCCTGTCTTTATGCCACTGTTTTCCATGAATCGTCCGTGCAGTTCCTTTCAGCACCCGGTCCAGCTGCCGGTATGCCCTGGCAGCAGCTTTCAGGTCAAACGGGCTTCGCTCAAAATCTATCTGGTAGCAGTCTGCCTGGAGCTGTTCCAGCAGATTCAGCAATTCTTTTATTTTCTCATCGCTGCAGGTGCTGCCTTTTTGAAAATTGCAGGCTACATCCGTCTCATAACCCAGCGAAATTAAAAGCCGGATATTCGGAATGTTGAACTGCTCAATCATGGAAGCTACCGATGCAACTATCAGTACTTTCCCTTTTTTTCTTTCCGGCCTTCCCGCCTTGTCAATATACATCGATGTACCGTCCCTCTATTCAGAGTATTCTGCTGCCAGGCCGCCCTGCAATGCAGCTTATGGATATTTGCACTGCATGAATAAATGCATGCTGCGCCATCCCGGTTCATCTGCCATGCCCCGGGCTTCATTGCGCATGCAAACGCGGCCATATAACCCCTTCCATATCCATGCAGCCTTCAGACCCTCATGAACTGTCCGGTTTTACACTGTTTCCTTCCATATCAGAATGCCATGGCACCAGCCACTGCAATATCATTTTCCAGATAAAAACGCATTGCTTCATCAACTGCCTGATGCGTCGAGGTTCCTATCCGGCAGACAAGCAGCACATTTCCTGCACCTGCAAGGTCATCCCACACAGCTGTATTCCTGGCCGCATTTTCAGCAGGAACCATCTCAATCCCCCAGTTTTTCAGCTGCATGGCAATTTCTTCCAGGCAGTCCCTTTCCCTGCTGTCCAGCATAAAATCAGATGCTGCATAAATCTTTGTAATTCCCTGTTTCCGGCAAGCCAGGCGCAGGCGGTTCAGCATCTGTGCCTTCTGGCTCAGGTATTCCTGCCCTTCCGCAGGTTCCTGGCTTTTGCCAGACGCCTTTCGTACCGTTTTCTGTTTCTTTACGGAAATCTCTCCATAAAAGGGAAACGCATATATCTTTTTTATTTCCTCAGCACTTTTTATATTATCTGAAAGCAGATACCAGCAGGCAGACACGACGCAGCAAAAAAAAGCACCCCCAAAGAATCCGGCAGCTATATACTTCAAACCCGTTCCAGAAGAATCCGCAATGGCTTCTTCCGGCAGCTTCTCCTGTCCTTCCTGTTCCCTGTCTATATTTGCTGCTTCCTGATATACTGCCATCTGTTCTTTGCTAAATGCATCTACAGACGCCTGCAGGCTGTCCCTATTTGTCTTAAGAAGCGTCCTTTTCTCACGCTGATACGCTTGCAGAGAGCTGTCTGATATTACATTTTTCTCACTGTCCAGCAGTTCCAGCCTGTGATTTCCGGCAGTATCTCTGACTTCCCGCTGATATTTTTCCAGTGCAGACTGCGCTGTTTCTGCCAGTTTTCGCGCCATTGTTTCATCGCTGCCCGTTATCTCCACATAAAACAGCGATTCTGCCTGCAGAGAATCTTCCATCGAATTGTCTGCAAGAATCTGGTATGGATAGCTATAAGCCTTCTGATAAGCTGTAACCAGTTCTGCCAGATAATTTTTATCTATATTCCGTTTCGAAATGCCAGATTCTTTGCATGCATCCGCCAGTCCGCCATTAACCAGAAAACTCATGTATGTTTCCGTAATTTTCTGAACCGTGTTTCTTTTGGCATGGTCAATACTGTAAAGCAGAATTACCTTATGCTTATGGTATGGGTCAATCTGCATCAGTATGGAATTGCCCATATATTCTTCCAGCCCCCTGATTTCCGCTTCCAGTGCTGCTGCATCTTTTACATTCTGCAATTCTGTTTCTGTCAGCTCTGTTTCCTCAGCAGTAACGGCTTCGGACACACCTGTGCTGCTCCTGTTTTTTACATAGCCAAATCCCGCACCTGCCACAGCAAACACCAGAGCACAAACCAGAATCTGCTTCCACTGCCCCAGAAACCTGTGCAGCAAGTCCATCAAATCAATCTCAATATCTTCCGTCCTTTTCCAGGAATACTGTCCATCCATTCTTTCTGTTATCCTTTTCTATAAGCTTTTACACATACAAGCCCCGCGCCAGCTTTATGCCTCATTCATAATCTCCGCCACCGACTTCATAATCTTCACATACATCGCATAGCTGTCCGAAACCTTTTTCCCGGATGACTGTTCCTGTGATTTTCCTGCCTGCCCATCCGTTTCTTTTCTCCTGCCCTTATGCTTTCCTTTATCCGGCAGATTCCACATATCCAGCACAGCCTTCGATTCCGCCCCGGCCACGC
>OFHA01001860.1_pt1 | contig 13439 bp, 13 predicted proteins | sample 1521891 | NCBI WGS metagenome assembly OFHA01 (sample SAMEA3504089, study PRJEB24116) | mouse gut metagenome | biome: mouse gut; feature: mouse-associated habitat; material: faeces | place: Denmark | collected 2011 | reverse complement strand
TCGGGATAGAGGCCTTCCATTTCCTTACCGAAGGCTTCCGCCTCCTCCTCGGGTATATCCGCACCATAGTAGATGCTGATCAGTTCCACCTCGTCATCCACCATCTCTTTTACCATCTCCCTGGCAACGGCATCCTTGTCCTCTCCCACGGACAAAATGCCTTTATCGCCGATACCCATATAATCTCCCTGTTTAATTTCTTTATCATCTATAGAGGTATCGCGGACCGCGTAGGTAACCTGCCCGGTCTTTACCCGGCTGATCTCCTCTTCCATTGCCGCCACGTTTTCCTCTATGGAAAGATCCGGTACATAGTTGATTACCGCCGTAATCCCCTGAGGCACCGTCTTTGTGGGTATCACATAGATCTTTTTATCCTCCACCAGAGACTGCGCCTGGTTTGCCGCAAGAATGATATTCTTGTTGTTGGGCAGGATGATAATATGGTCCGCATTTACCTTTTCGATGGCGTTTAACATATCCTCCGTACTCGGATTCATGGTCTGTCCGCCTTCTATGATATAGTCCACGCCCAGTCCTTTAAAGATCTCGTTTAAACCGTCACCGATGGACACCGCGATAAAAGCCGTATCCTTCTTTTCCATCACAGGCTCTTCATCAGGCGTCTCTTTGCTGCCCTGTTCCGCCATTTTAAAGAGCTTTTCCTGATGCTCCAGGCGCATATTATCAATTTTCAGGTTTGAGAGAGCACCGTATTTTAACGCTTTCTGAATCGCAAAGCCGGGATCGTTGGTATGCACATGTACTTTTACGATATCATCGTCAGCCACAACAACAATGGAATCGCCGATGGATTCCAGATACGCCTTAAAATCCATCTCCATCTTAATATTGAAGGTTTTCTGCAGCATAATGATAAATTCCGTACAATAGCCGAACTTGATATCTGCCTCCGCCTGCGCCTGATAGCTGCTGTGGTTTCCGGAAGATGTACTGCCCGCTGACATGGCCACCGCCTGCGTCAGATCGATCTCCTTCCCCTGGAACGCTTCGTAGGCGCCTCTTATCACCTCCACAAGCCCCTGTCCGCCGGAGTCCACGACTCCCGCCTGTTTCAGGACGGGCAGAAGTTCCGGCGTCTGCGCCAGCACTTCCTCCATATGCCGCAGCACTTCCCCGATAAAATCATCAAGCTGCGTCCTGCCCTCTTCCAAAAGTTCGCCCGCCTTCTGCGCGCCGCCCTTTGCCACGGTCAGGATCGTACCCTCCTTGGGTTTCATAACAGCCTTATAGGCCGTCTCCACCGCCTTATCGAGCGCTACGCACAGATCCGCCGCATTCAGTTCCTTTTTATCCGCTATGGACTTTGTAAAGCCCCGGAAAAGCTGGGATAAAATAACACCCGAATTTCCTCTTGCTCCCCGCAGGGAACCGGAAGATATCGCTTTGCAGACCGCAGACATATCCTCCATGTCCACACCCGCCACTTCCTTTGCAGCGGATATGATCGTCATCGTCATATTAGTCCCGGTATCGCCGTCAGGCACCGGGAATACATTCAGTTCGTTGATCCACTCTTTTTTACTGTCAAGATTTTTCGCACCAGCTAAGAACATTCTGGAAAGCATCTTAGCATCGATCGTCTTTAAAGCCACCGATATTTCCTCCTTAATCAATCACTCTGACACCTTCAACATAGATGTTCACTTTTTCTATTTCAAACCCCGTAAACTCTTCCACTTTATATTTCACGCTGCTGATCAGATTATCCGCCACCGCCATAATGCTGACGCCGTAAGATACGATAATATGAAAGTCAAGCGTCAGTTTACCGTTTTTCATGGTTACGGCGATACCTTTTGTGATATTATCTTTTTTCAGCAGAGATACAATACCGTCCTTTACATTGACTCCCGCCATCCCCACAACGCCGAAGCTCTCCGTAGCCACACTGCCTGCATACTGTGCGATTACTTCACCGTCAATATAAATATTCCCCATGTGGGTATTCATAGATGAATTGCTTTTCATGAAATTCCTCCTTCTTTTTCACTGTCCTTTCCGAAAAAGTTCATGTTTTCCGAAAATACTCCGGTCCGCAAACAGGGCTCTCACCGCTTGCCCGTCTGTTGACATGTACTGTTAAACGTTTCACGTTTACAGTTCTGCTCCGGTTCCTACGGAACCGTCGCTAACATGTCAACTCCGTGCAAATGATGCTTCGCATCGCTTGCCCGTCTGTTGACATGTTACATTATAACCGCTTTTTGTAAAAAATGGAATATAAAAATACTATCTTTTCCCAAAAAATACCTTGCATTTTTACATTTAATCTGCTATTATACTAATGTTGCGAATCTATTTCAGTTCGTTAGGAGGTGCGAAGATGGCTAAATGTGATATTTGTGGCAAGGGCGTTCATTTTGGTAATAACGTGAGCCATTCCCATAGAAGATCCAACAAGATTTGGAGATCTAATATCAAGAATGTGAAATGCAAAATTAACGGAGCTGCCAAGACCATGCATGTCTGCACAAGATGTCTGCGTTCCGGTGCCGTGGAAAGAGCATAATCTATGGCTAAAAACGCAGGACAACCCATCTGACCGGTGATTGAAACATAAACCGGCGGATGGGTTTTTTTGTATGTTCCAAAAGCTACAGCTCTCTTTTTAAATGCTCATACTCTCTGCTGATCTGCTGCATCATCTCTTTATCTCCCGCCAGGTTGTCGGGATGATAGATCTTCAAAAGATCCTTATACCGCTTTTTCAGCGCCAGCTGATTTTTCACGCCCGCAAAGAAAACTTCCTTCTCCCCAGGAAGAAAATGCAGGCTTCTCCTGTGTCCCAGCTCCTCTTCCCTCCTGCGGAATGCCGCCTTTTCCCGCTCGAAAGCTTTTCTGTCCTCCTCAAGCTGGGAAAAACCATTTTTCAGGATGTCCATCTTTTTGTTAAAAAACTGCTCGTCCTGCTTGAGACGCTGCCTTGCCGCCGTCACTCTCTGGTTCAGGGCCTTCATCTCCTCCTGGAACTGCATTCTCTCTTTCAGAAAATGGTTTTTCATTTCCAGAAGTTTTTTCTGTTCCGCCTGCACACGGATATTTTCACTGAACAGCCAGAGCTTTAACGCCTGAAGTTCCTTTTCCTCCATCTCGTCCAAGTTCAAACCGCATACTCCTCTATCTCTATAAACAAAACAAATTATAACCGGCGATCAGAAGGCCGGCGACAAGAATAACTCCCACGATATTATTGCCGATCAACATCATCAGCAGCATTCCTATTGCCACCCAGAACAGAATAAGCCCAAGAACCCGCCTCACACTTTTTCTCCCGAAACCGTTTATAACAGTATATGCCGGGAAAAAGTTTTTATGACAAAAACTGCCTTTTATCATTCATCTTCCGGAAACGCGATATCCAAGATCTCCTCATCCTTTAAATCTTCCTTTTTTACCGCAGTCTCCTTTTTGGATGTGAATTTATCCACAAGGTCCGGCACCATATCCAGGATCTTTGTCATCGTATCCTGATTTTTCACATTGACCAGTTTCGTATAGCCATCCCGGATCACAAGTACCGCGCTGGGTGACATTTTTCCTCCCATACCGCCGCCGCCGTGATTCTTTTTGTCCTCCGCGCCAGCGCCTGCTCCCACGCCGAAAGACACATCCACAAGAGGAAGGATGATCGTATCACCGATCTGAGTTGCCTCCCCCACCACCGTCTTTGTGGAAAGTACGGTATCCATCCCTTTTAACAGAGATTCTACAACACCCGGAAAATTATTATTCTGCATAGGTTTTCCTCATTTCCGCACTGATCGTGCTAATTTTTTATCATTTACACTCCCGCTTTCATAAAACGCAGGACTGAAATACTGCCTTTTCTTTATCCTTTATACCGCTTTACAAACTCCTGACATCCTGCAGCACCCGCCGCACGTCTTTTGAAAAATAAAGGCTCAGCGCCGCCCTTAAAAAATGCCACGCCCGTATCCTTCCCCTGATCCTGATATGCATTGCCAGCACCTGCTTCTCAAAGTCCGGCTCCACCGAGAGTTTCGGGCTCCAGATCGGATACAGGATGCCGTATGCCGCCATCGCATAGCCGGTCACGGCGGGATCTTCAAAGCCAAACTGAATATATCCGTCCAGCCGCCTGGGTTTTGAATGCTTCAGCAGATAGACAAGCACCTTTCCCAAAAGGCTCCTGCTGCTGACCATATGCTCCGATTTCCAGAGCTGCTCTGCTTTTTCCGCCTTTTCCTTTATCCTTTTCAGTTTATCACAGAAAGTCCGGATTGTCTGTAGAATATTGGAAATTCGCCCTCTGATCCCCTTTTTTTCTTCTGGCATAGAGGCGCTCTCCGCTTCCCCTGCTTCCGCATCCGAATCAGACTCCCTTTGCAGGCTTTCCGCTTCAGCATTATCCTCCCTGATCCGTCCTGCTTCCTGCTTTGGCTTTTCTGCTCCGCCATCCTCTTCGTTTGCCGGATCCGCTTCTTTTTCCGCCGCTTCCTCGTCCGCCTTTTGTTTCTTTTCCGCTTTCTGCTTTTTTTCCGCCTTTTTCTTTCTCCCGGCTTTCTTTTCCTTCGCCGTATCAAACACCGTAAATAAAAACAGTTTTACCCGCACTCTAAAGCTTTCTTCATAAGAAACATACACCCTGACAAACCGCAGCAGCCACAATGCCCGAAACACGGCGGTGATATTTTTTCCCTCCCCGCCTTCTCGATCAGATACGACAAAATCTCCCCGATACCTGACGGGCACGAACAACATGCAGCACACTGCTACTATCAGAATACCCAAAACCGCAGCTAATATGATTCCTGCTATTTTTAAAATCAATAAAACTATTTCCAGCATATACCCTCTCTGCCCCGCAGACAGTCCCTTTCCATTCGGATGACGCCCCATCTTTTCTTCGAACTGCCGTCAGGTTCGGCATCTTACGCTTCATCCTTTTGCGCCAGATATACTTTCAAATCCGCATTGCCGTTTTTTTGGTAACATTCCCCGACTATCTTCTCCACCATCTCCACCGCCGCCCCATAACTGTCCGCGATCCCTATAATAAATTTGGGATTTATGCGGAAATAGGACTGCAGCAGCACAAAGGAATTGTAAATCTCCAACTGATCCCTTCCCTCGCACAGTGTCAGCACATAGCATGGCTTATCCCGCTTAGAGACCTTTAGGCGCCATTTAATTCGATTTCTTTTCTTCTCCGGGATATTCTCATCCCAGTAGAGATATTTGTAAAATTTATGCACGTTGCCCTCTATTCCAGTTCCGCAAACCTCTTTCCGCACATCTTTCAACAACTCCATTCACAGCTGCCCTGCATCTGCAAATGGAGTTATGTGCTTTCAGAGATTTGCTGTTCCAGTTCCGCAAACCTCTTTCCGCACATCCCCCTTATGGTGAAAAGGAACCCCGCTTGAGCGCAGGATTCCTCATCTGTGACGGATTATTTTCTTCTACCTCTTGAACCATCTGCTCGCCTTTTTCAGTTCCAGATATTCCTGATACGCTTTCTCCAAAATCTGTTTCTCATTGGCAAATTTCAGCAAATGATACGCTTCATGGTACTTGTAATACCCCGAATCGACAAAATACTCTTCACGCTGCGGTTTGCTGTAATAACTGTCAGCCATCATCAAATACCAGTGAACATCCTTGTCCACCACATCATCGGGAATATTAAAAGTATATTCACTTTTCCCTATATATTTCATGATCGTTGCTTTTGCACCGGATTCTTCCAGCACCTCCCGAAGGGCGGTCTCCTTGTACTCTTCTCCCTTTTCCACAGTTCCTTTTGGTAATACCCAGCCTTCATACTTGTTCTTAAAATTTTTATAAAGCAGAAGTATCTTGCCCCGAAATATAACCACACCGCCACAACTGGTTGCTTCAACCATTGCAAATCCTCCTGTTTCTGGTGTGCCTTACTATATCTGTAACACAGTATAAAACAAAGTCGGGAAAGATGCAAGATATTTTGCATAGATGAAGGATGCTGCCGTAACAGTTCAGCATATAAAAACGTGTGATGGGAAAATAGAATCCGCCCTTTCACCGTAGGTGAACTTAAAATAGGGCGGATTCCGTAACAGTGCAGCCGAAAGGCTGAACTGTTACATGCTGCCGCAATTAACAGGGAGACAGAGACTTTATCATAATGATTCCGTGGTAATCTTTTCCGTAACAATTTGGTATAAATCCGGACGGTTTAAAACCATACCCTGTAAAATAATCAAAATGCTCTCTCCCGTTCGATCTCAGGTTCTTCAACTCATCGGCAAAGTTCATCAGTTCCCTGCCATGGCAGGACATACCTGTCGAACCGATGACATACTTCAGATTACGGTATCCCTTCTCCTTCGCATAACTTTCCGCTTTTCTCAGCAGTGGCTCTTTCTGCCCTTCCATTACATAGGTTCCATTCTCATCATACCCCAGATTTTCTATGCTCAGATAAGAATACCCCTCAAATTCCGCACATAATATCCATCCGCGTATTTTCCCCTCTTCCTTCATGCACCACCCAATAAGCTTTGCCAATAAAGACACATCCTGCAGCTGCTGATACGCCCCCTCAAAATCCCACCAGTCGGGCTTTATTAAAGACATAAACTCCGCCACTTCGCGGATATTCCGTTTGTCTATTATGCTGATAGCCATAATCTGCTCCTTCCTTATGATGCTTTCTTCCGAAATGCCGTAACACGAAGCCGCCGAAAGGTTTCAAAACAGGTTCCACCTCCTGCATTCCCCCCAATACTCACGCCCCGCATCCGCACCCTCAAAAACAGGATACCAAAACCGCCCTCTCTTGACAATCCCCCATTGTTCCTGTAAAATACACGTCTGACTGGAATCTGTACTGCAAAGCCGTATGTGAGGACTTCTTTATCTTAAGCACGGGGCTGACGGGAGAGATTTTACAGAAATTTATCAACTATCATGTAAAAGCTGCCACAGCGTTCGGCGCTTCCACAACATATCACTTACCCTGTGGAGCTCCGGATGCTGCCGCAGCTTTTTGATTGCTTTATTGCGCTTACCGCATTGCCCGAAAGTCTTTATCCGAACCATCCCTGCAAAATCAGAAGGATTAACAAAACGGGCAGGATAAATGTCACATAGAACCGGATTGCCTTCGGCATCTTTAACCCATCGCCGGTATTTGCCTCCTGCAGGTACTTATCAAACCCCCATCCGAATTTTGTCACACAAAACAGCAGATATATCAGCGCCCCGATGGGCAGAAGCACATTGCTGACAATAAAATCTTCCAGATCCAGAACCGCAGATCCTTCCCCCAAAGGCTGGAAGCCGGACCACAGGTTAAACCCGAGCACACAGGGCATGGACAGCAGGATGATCAACGCCAGATTGATCAGGCAGGACTTCTTTCTGTCCCAGTGAAACAGATCCATCCCGCAGGAAATAATGTTCTCAAACACCGCCAGTATCGTGGAAAAAGCGGCAAAAGTCATAAACATGAAAAACAGTGCGCCCCAGATCCTGCCCGCCGCCATCCGGTTAAATACGTTGGGCAGCGTGATAAAGATAAGCCTCGGTCCGTTGTCAGGGCTGATCCCGAAAGCAAAACAGGTGGGAAAGATAATAAGTCCTGAAACGATTGCCACAAAAGTATCCAGGATCGCGATATTGACGGACTCTCCCAGCAGGGTATGTTTTTTATCGATATAACTGCCAAAGATCGCCATGGAACCTATCCCCAGGCTCAACGTGAAAAACGCCTGGTTCATTGCCGCCACCACGGTCTCCAAAATACCGGTGTCCCGCATCCTCCGCATATCGGGAACAAGATAGAATTTCACCCCGTCCATACCGCCTTCCAGAGTCATCCCGCGCACTGCCAGGACAATAATGATCAGCAGCAGCAATACCATCATGACCTTCGTGATATTTTCCACCCCTTTTTGCAGTCCCATGGAGCAGACTATAATACCCGCCGTTACAATTATGACCATACAGACCGTCAGCACCACGGGATCTTCCAGCATCCCCTGAAATACGCCGGCAACCTGATCCGTATCCTTTCCGGCAAAGGTTCCCGTCAGCATCAGATAAAAATAGTACAGCATCCAGCCGGCCACCGTAGTATAAAACATCATCAGTACATAGTTGCCAAGCATCCCCAGATACCCGTGCAGATGCCATTTCTGCCCCGGTTTTTCCAGTTCCGTAAAACTCTTTACCACGCTCTTTCTGCTGGCCCGCCCCACCGCAAATTCCATGGTCATAACGGGCACGCCCATTGCCACCAGAAAAAACAGATACAGTACCACGAACATACCGCCGCCGTACATCCCCGTGATGTAGGGGAAACGCCATACATTGCCGATGCCGATGGCACAGCCCGCCGACAATAAGATAAAACCCATTCTTGAACCTAACTTTTCTCTCTCCATATTTGTTGACCTTTCTATTATGATTGACACCGGCCACCTCTCCATGCCGCTTTACTCTCCCACGTTGAAATAAGCGTCAAACACCCGCCTTGCCATGGGTACCGCATAGTCGCCGCCGGAACCGGCGCCCTCGATAATTACCGTAACACAGATCTCCGGATCTTCCACCGGCGCAAAGCCCGTAAACCAGGCGTGGGAATCCCGCGCGCTGTTGTACTCCGCGGAGCCTGTCTTTCCTGCCGCCGTATATGGCTGATCCAGCAGCTTTGTGGCAGTCCCCGACTCCACCACCTCCCGCATCAGCCCCTGCAAAATATAGGCCTCCTGCTGGGACATCATCTTTGTGCTGCCCGAGGAAGAAAACCGCTTGATCACGGCGCCGTTTGCATTTTCCACATGATCCACCACATAAGGATACTGCAAAACGCCGTCATTGGCAATAGCGCAGGTAATCAGATTCATATGCAGAGGAGAAACCAGCGTCTCCCCCTGTCCGATGGCGGTCTGCATCTGTTCCTCCGTCGTCATGCCCGGCTCGGCCTTCACGGTGCTGACCGCGGATTCCAGGTCAAAGGGCAGCTTTTTTTCAAATAAAAGGCCATCCAGCATCTGATCAAAGCTATTCCAGTCCACCTTTGTCCCCAGATTGGCAAAGGAAGCGTTGCAGGATTTCGCAAAGGCTCTCTCAAAAGTTACCTTACCGTGTTTCGTCCCATGGTAACACTGTATTCTGGAGCCGTCAATTTTAATGGAACCGTTGCAGGTAAAACCGTAGTTTGTGTAGGTGGACGGATTTTCATGGATATACTCAAGCGCCGTCACAATCTTAAAAGTGGAACCCGGCGGATAAAGCCCCTGCGCCGCCCGGTTCAGCAAAACACCCGATTCATCATCCTTAAGCAGCTCCTCCCAGATCAGTGATATCTCATTGGGGTTAAAATCCGGCTTCGAGACCATGGCAAGCACTTCCCCTGTCTTCGGGTTCGTGGCAACGATAGCTCCCTCATAGACGCCGAGGGCCTTATTTGCCGCCTCCTGCATCTTCACATCCAGCGTGGTAAACACATTGTCCCCGGGATTTTTTCTCTCCTTCATCCCGTTATCCATCTTCTCGTTGATGGGTACGTTGGACTGGATCAGATAATAGTTCATCTTTTCCTCGATACCCGTCTTTCCTTTGGTAGAATACCCCACCACATGGGAAAACAGACTGTCATAGGGATAGTTTCTGACTTCGGAACCATCCGGCCGGGTGTCTGTCTCCGCCAGCACCTCGCCTCCTCTTGCCATAATGCTCCCCCGTCTGTTCTGCGCCACAAGGATCTGCTGGCCGGCATTGTAGCTGTTGTTGATCATAACCTCCTGATTCTGATACACATAGACACAGATATAGGTCATCATGCCCAGAAACAAAAATACAAAAAAGTAGGATACCAGCAGGATCTCCCTGTTTTTATGGGCTTTCTTTTTCTTCCGGCTTTTTGTTTTCGCTTTCCCCGGCTTCTTTTTTACCGCCGATGCCTTCTGAGCCCGTATCTCCCCGGGCTCCTCACTTTGGTCCGGCCTGTTCTCTGCGCTTTGTTCCGGGGTATCCTCCCGGCTCTGATCCGGCTCCTTTGGCGTGGTCTGCGTCAAACCGCTCTCTTTGCTTTGTTCCTGCAAGTTCTCTGCGTTTTCTGCCGGGATGCTCTCTTTGTCCTGCTCTGTCCTCTCCGCTTCCCGCACCGGGAGCGCCGCCTTTTTTCCGCCTGTCCGCAGCAGTTTTATTTTTTCTTTTACCATGTACCGCTCCCTCATCCTGTCTGATGATATATAATCCTTCGATCACCGCAAACATAAACACTGTCGTCATAACCGAACTGCCGCCATAACTGACCAGAGGCAATGTCACCCCGGTAAGAGGAATGAACTTCGTGTCTCCGCCGATTGTCAGAAAAACCTGAAAAATATAGATAACTCCCATGCCAAACGCCACAAGCTGATAAAACCTGTCCTTCAGCCGCATGGAAATGTTCATGAACATAATAAAACAACTCAGCGATATCATAATCACACAGAGCGCCACAATCAGCCCCATCTCCTCCGATACGGCGGAAAAGATAAAATCCCTCTCCACCTTCGGGATATCCCCCGGCTCCCCCTGAAAGAGGCCAAGCCCGAAAAGCCCGCCCCGCCCCAGCGAAAACAGGGACTGTGTGATCTGATAGCCGTCCCCGTCGATCACGCTCCAGGGATCTTTCCACGCCTGCACCCGCATCTGCACATGCCGGAAAAGCTGATAGGCGACCACCGAAGCGCCCGCTCCGCCCGCAGCGCCGAGCAAAAGATACCAGACATTCTCCGTGGCAAGAAAGACCATCAGCACAAATGTCACAAAAAAGATCAGCGCCGAACCCAGATCCCTGGATGCCACAAGAATCAGCACATGGACTCCCGCCGCAAAGGTAACATAAGCAAGCTGCAGCAGATTCGTACTTTTATATAATGCGCCCGCCATAAAGAAAACAAACAGAATCTTAATAAATTCCGAGGGCTGAAAGCTGATGCCGAACACGGAAAAGGAAAGTTTTGAACCGTAGGTCGTACTCCCCAGAGCCAGCACCACGCCAAGAGGCACGATTCCCAGCAGGGCGTAAATCCAACTGTAACTTCTCAGATTTTTAAGCCTGCGCATCGCGTAGGGGATCGCCATCGCAATCAGCACAGATGCCAGCACAATGAAAAACTGCCGGATTGCCAGATGCATGTTAAGCCTTGTCAGGATCACAAAACCGATCACAAGCAGCATACACATATTATGGAGCACCAGCCTGTTGAGCGTCGGATAAAGCAGTTCATAGAGTACCAGAACCGCAAATACCGCAAGCTGCTGGAAGGCATAGAAAAACAGGTATTTCAGTTCCCCGGTCTTGATACAGATCGTCAGAAAGCAGGTAAAATGTACGAAAAATAACAGGATGACCTGTCTTGTATAGATACCCCTTCTCTGTTTCTCTTCCCGGAACCTGAATACCGAAAAACTTTCATAAGTATAGATTGCCATAAAGAGGGCTATGAAATATTTTGATAACGCAACGATGTATTGTTCCATATATTTAAATTGTTTCTATTCCACACCCTGGGCAAAACGCCCCTGTGTCGTCTCTGTCTTTGTTATTTCCCTGAAATCTTTCCGTTGTCTCTGCTTCCGCGCCTGCGCCCTTCTGCCTGGCTTGCCGCTTTCATCCTTTAATTCAGATGCCAGAAAGTCCCGGAAAGTTTGCCGGATCTGCCCTGCCGCCTTTCCCTCCTCCGTCGTAAATTCGATACGGAAGGCGCGGATTTTGTCCTCTAACAGCATCCATAAATGATCATAACAGGAAGTCGGAAGGTAATTATAAATTATATTATAACAATGGCTGCAATTTGTATAGACCGGAAATACATTTCCCATTCTGTCGGTAAGTTCCGTATAAAGCTTTCTGTTCTTGTCACATCTGCCCGAAGACAGCTTGATGCAGTTTGCCGATACCATAAAAGGAACTCTTCCGTAAACGGGAGCTTCCAGTTTATCGGCGGGATCATGCGCACAGATAAGCTGCTCCCCGCTTCTGCCTGCGCCTAAAGTACAGCCATCCGCTCTCCGGTCATCTTTCTCCCCGCCTCTGCCTGCGCCCAAAATGCAGCCGTCCGCTTTCCGGTCATCTTGCTCCCTGCCGCGCAGAAGGGAACGGCTCAGGCTTCGGATTTCCCTGCTGTCAAGTTCCAACGGAATACTGACACGGTCCAATTCCTCTCCCCAGAAAGAAAGCGCTTCCTTATTCCATGCATAGAGAGAAGCTTCCCCGGCAATCCCTCCCTGAAAGCGCAGGCTTTTTACCCAGGCAAGCACATCTACGGTGCCGCAGTATACCAGATCAGGTTTTTTCTCCTCTATCATACACCCCAGTTTTTGCAGATATCCCTCATCCTTCTTTCGCAGGATCAAAGGGCACTTTACTCCCCAGTATACTTTTCCGCCGGAAAGCCTGTCAGGAATCTCCGGCTCTTCCAGAAGCAGATCCGCGTCCGCAATCAGATATTCCGTTACGGATGCCGGGGATGCTTTCTCTGCTCCCCACAGGTTTTTTCCCTCCGTCTTATCTCCTGCCTCCGACAGCTTCTTCACCGCCGGCATATCTTTTACCATAGCCGCATAAATCACCTCAAACTGCTCTTTTGTCTGCACGATCTCCGTCAGTAATATATTGTTTGCCTTTTTTCCGTTTACTTTTCCTTCCGATATGCCCTTACTTTCTGACAGCCGTATATTTTCAGCTCCTGTTTCCCAAATGCTTCCGCCTTTCGATTCCCGTATGCTTCCTCTTTCTGCTTCACATATGTTTCTGTCTCCTGCCTCACATACCTTTCTGTCTCCTGCTTCACATATGCTTCTGCCTTCCGCTTCACATACCTTTCCGCCTTTTTCTTCACATACGCCCTCCCGCTCCCGGGCTCCGCATTCCATATAGATCTTTTCCAGGAGTTCTCTCCTCAACTGTTTTATCCATTTCATCGGAACAAAGGCATTCTCATCCGTTTCCACTTCGCATCTTTCCACCACAAACGGAGTGTCTCCGGTTCTGGTTATCTGTTCCCGGATCTCCTCCGCACTGACCGCCCGCTTTTGGGCAAATTCCACCACCGGTCCCTCCGCAGTCAGAACAAACTCCGATAATGCCGGAGAAAGCTCCGATCCCTGAGATAAAACTTTTGCTGCCGCCGGGGACGGTTTTGCTGTCTTTAACGGCACCTCCGCTGTCGTCATATAATCCGAAGCCCCTCCCGCCGCCATCCCAAGCCGCACTTCTCCATAAAGCACCTCTCCTAATTAAAAGATATCATTAATAAGATACTTTAAAATGATGATATTTTAAAGTATAATTTAAATAATAATTAAATTTATAGATTTAATCAACAACTGGTAGACTCATGATTCAGGAAAATGGAAATCAAAAGCAAGATGCAGATTTCCAAGAAAATGCAAGGATGAATTAACAGATTTGA
>OFHA01001857.1_pt1 | contig 13443 bp, 10 predicted proteins | sample 1521891 | NCBI WGS metagenome assembly OFHA01 (sample SAMEA3504089, study PRJEB24116) | mouse gut metagenome | biome: mouse gut; feature: mouse-associated habitat; material: faeces | place: Denmark | collected 2011 | reverse complement strand
ATAGAGGGCTACGTTTTATCAGGGTTCAAAAAAGTACAAAAGTTGTAAACTGGTGTGATAAATATCCGACTGGATTTATTTTCCCTTTTTTAGTAAAATATTCGATTTTACTAAAAAGCGCTCTTCTGTATACTGATCACAACAGCTGCAAACAAGAAATACAAAGGAATGGGAGGAAAGGAAATTGGAAAAGATTAAAAACAACGCGCTGGTTAAGAAAGTTGGATTTAACAGGCTTGTATTGTTTTGCGTACTGCTTTTGATGTATCTCACATTTGCAATATTAAGTCCGACATTTCTGAATTATAACCGAATCCTGAGCGCCTTAAATTACGCGTATTTTCTGGGATTTTTGGCTCTGGGCGTTACGTTTGTCATTGCGACGGGAGGCATCGATTTTTCCATTGGGCCGGTGATGTTTTGCTCCGCGCTGATTGCCGGGTATCTGTTAACGAAGTCGGGAGTGCCGCTGCCTCTGGCGCTTTTGGTATCGATACTGACCGGAGCGGCGTTCGGCTGTCTGAACGGATATCTGGTGGCGTACTGGAATCTGCCGTCGTTTATTACGTCTATGGCAAGTATGATGCTTGCAAAGGGAATCGGCTCTGTCTTCACAAAGACACAGTCTGTCAGCTGGCCGCAGGCGTCGCAGGAGAACGGCAGCTTTCGTATGCTGGTAAAGATTACGACCTCAGACGGCACGCAGATTCCGACGGGACTCGTTGTACTGATCGTTATATCGGTGATCTGTGCGATTGTGCTCAACAAGACGAAGATTGGAAGATACATCCTCTGTCTGGGCAGCAATAAAGAGGCTGTGCGCTTATCAGGCGTCAATGTAAGAAAATGGGAAATGCTTGCTTATATTATGTGCGGAATGCTGGCAGGTATGGCGGCAATCGCTTATGTGGGAGCTTATTCCACGGTACAGCCGGGTATGGGGGATACGTTTAATAATGAAGCGATTGCAGGCTGCGTTATGGGCGGTACGTCGATGACCGGCGGTACGGCATCCATCGGCGGTACGTTTATCGGGATTATGATCATCTCTCTGCTCCAGGAAGGAATATTGGCCATGGGCTTTCAAAAAGACTGGCAGTATGTCATTACCGGACTGATAGTAATTGCAGCAGTGTACGCGGATGTACGCAGCCGCAGGAGAGCCAATTAACAGAATAGGAAGGTGAGAGTGTGGGAGATATCATTTTAAAAATGAACGGAATCGACAAATCCTTCCCGGGCGTGCATGCGCTGGACCATGTAAATCTGGAGGTCCGAAAGGGAGAGGTACTTGCGCTGATGGGGGAGAACGGCGCCGGAAAGTCAACGCTGATGAAGGTGCTGACCGGTATCTATAAAAAAGATGAAGGCTCGATTGTGTACGAAGGGAAAGAAGTGGAATTTACCAATCCCAAGGATGCCCAGGAGGCAGGGATTGTCATCGTACATCAGGAATTAAATATGATGAACCATCTGACCGTAGCGCAAAATATTTTTATCGGCCGCGAGGCAATGTCCGGTAAGCTGATTAACGATAAAAAAATGAATGAAGAGGCGGAAAAGCTGTTCGATAAATTAAACATAAAAATTGACCCTACGGAAAAAATGGGGAATCTGACAGTTGGAAAGCAGCAGATGTGCGAGATTGCAAAAGCGATTTCTCACGACGCGAAGGTCATTGTGTTCGACGAGCCTTCGGCGGCGCTGACCGAGGCTGAGATCGAGGAGCTGTTTAAGATTATTCGCGACCTGCGTAAGAAGCAGCTTGGTATCGTATATATTTCCCATCGTATGGATGAGATCAAGGTGATTACAGACCGGGTAACAGTCATGCGCGACGGGGGATACGTCGGCACGCTGATCACAAAGGAATGTACGAAGGACGATATTATCAACATGATGGTAGGCCGCGTCATTTATGAAGATCCAAAGACGCAGAGCAATGTGCCGGCAGACGCGCCGGTAGTGTTAAAGGTGGAGCATCTGAACGCGGGAAAAATGGTGCGGGACGTCAGCTTTGAGCTGCATAAAGGAGAAATCCTCGGATTCTCCGGACTGATGGGCGCGGGGCGTACCGAAACAGCCAGGGCGCTGTTTGGCGCAGATCCGATGGACAGCGGCGATATTTATGTAAATGGACAAAAGGTTACGATTAAAAGTCCGATGGACGCGGTAAAATGCGGCATTGGCTATCTGTCAGAGGACAGAAAAAGATATGGTATCGTTGTCCAGAAATCGGTAGCTGAGAATTCTACCATGGTAGATCTGGACAATTATGTGAATGGCATTTTTATCAATAAAAAGAAAGAAAATGACGTTGCACTGAAATATGTAAAGTCACTGAAAACAAAGACGCCGTCGGTAGATCAGCTTGTCGTCAATCTGTCTGGCGGAAACCAGCAGAAGGTCGTCATTGCGAAATGGCTGATTCGAAACTGTGATATCCTGATTTTCGACGAGCCTACGAGAGGCATCGACGTAGGGGCAAAAAGCGAGATTTACCATCTGATGAATGAGCTGGCTGCACAGGGAAAATCGATTATTATGATTTCTTCCGAGATGACAGAGATTCTTAGAATGAGCGACCGGATTGTGGTCATGTGTGAAGGCAGAAAGACCGGAGAGCTTGACATTGCAGAGGCTACGCAGGAAAACATCATGCATGCTGCAACGATGCGGGATTAGGAGGAAACGGAAAATGGAAAATAACGGAAAAAAGGGGAATGCGTTTACCAATCATCCGCTGGTTCGGGCAATCGGCACACAAAAGATTGTGGTTGTAATGGTAATTTTGCTGCTGGCGATGCTGTTTAGCGTGATGAGTCCGGCATTCCGCCAGTATTCAACGGTTATCAGTATTTTTGATTATTCCTATTATATCAGTTTTATGGCGATCGGCGTAACGTTCCCGCTGATTACCGGAGGCGTGGATTTGTCGATCGGTACCGGAATGGTGTCGGCAGCGCTTGTCGGCGGATATTTTGTAACTTATCAGGGCGTTCCGGCTCCTGTGGGGATGTTAATTACGCTTTGCGTCGGACTGGTACTGGGATGTCTGAACGCGTTTTTAGCCGCAAAGCTGGAGCTGCCGCCGTTTATCGCAACACTTGGCAGTATGATGGTGGCAAGAGGGCTGGGCTCGATTTTAACGGGCGGTATGGCGGTTGCCTGGCCTCCGGCTTCGGATCCGCTTGGAAAATTTCGCAGTATTTTCAAGCTGAATCTGGGAGGGACAAATGTTCCGATTGGTTTTATCCTTGTGATACTTTCAGTCGTTCTGATGTCGACTGTGCTGAATAAGACAAAGCCGGGGCGTTATATTATCGCTTTGGGCAGCAACAGGGAGGCTGCCAGATTATCCGGTATCAACGTAGTAAAATGGCAGTCGCTTGCTTATATTATTTCCGGACTGTTTACGGGTCTTGCGGGTATCGCGTACGCGGCCACGTTTCAGACGATTGCTCCTGGTACAGGCGCAGGACTGGAGCTGGACGCGATCGCAGGAGCCATTATCGGCGGTACTTCCATGAACGGCGGATATGGTACGATTGCAGGAACGCTGCTTGGCGTATTCGTAATGTCACTGTTAAAAACAGGACTTCCGTTTATCGGCCTGCAGCCAAACTGGCAGCAGATTGTGACCGGTATCGTATTAATCGTTGCGGTATTTATCGATGTATTAAAGAATGCAAAAAGAGCTTAAGAGCAGGATTAATTCTGTCCGGAAAGGACGGTTTTAATAAAAGGATGCCGCAGGATAGACGGCAGTCCGCAAAATTATATTCTAAACAGGGAGGAACATACTATGAAGAAAAAGTTATTAGGCGTATTGTTATCAGCAGCAATGATCGGAACGATGCTGGCAGGATGCGGCAGCGCTCCGTCCGCATCTGACACGACAAAAACGGACGATACAGCAAAGACGGACGACAGCCAGAGCGCGGACGACGGCGCGGATGCAGGCGACAGCAGCGATGCAAAGCCGGCAGGAGATTTGTCGATTGAAATCGTATCGAAAGGTTTCCAGCATCAGTACTGGCAGGCCGTATTAAAAGGTGCGAACAAGAGAGCGGATGAGCTTGGCGTAAAGATTAATTTCGTAGGTCCAAACTCAGAATCTGATATCGCCGATCAGGTACAGATGCTGACAAATGCGATTAATGCGGCTCCGAATGCGATTGCGCTGGCAGCGCTGGATACGGATGCCTGTCTGGATGCGATTTCGCAGGCACAGTCCGCGAATATTCCGATTGTAGGATTTGACTCTGGTGTTCCAGGAGCCCCTGAAGGAGCGATTGTTGCGAATGCAGCGACGGATAATTATAACGCAGGCGCTCTGGCGGCAGAAGAGGCATATAAGGCTGCGTTAAAGGAAAGAATCGCGAATGCTTCCGGCCCGGTACGTATCGGCATTATGGGACAGGACGCTACTTCGGAATCGATTATCAGCCGCGGACTTGGATTTGTAGATAAAATGATCGAGCTGGCAGAAGGTGACAGCAAGACCGTATCCGTGGAAGGAAACGATAAATATGTGACAGATTCCACAGGCGAGACGAAAGACGGCGCAGACGTCATTCTTGAGATCGTGGTACCGGCTTCTGTTACAAACGAACTGTCAGCCGTTGACTGCCAGACACTGTTAAATAAGCCGGACATTATCGCTATTTATGGTTCGAACCAGCATTCCGGCGACGCAATGGTAACGGGTGATGAAAATCTGAACAAATTCGGTACCGGCGACGATCAGGTGATCGGTATTGCGTTTGATTCCGGCAAAGTTATCAAGGACGCGGTAAAGAACGGTAAATTTATCGGCGCCATTACACAGGCTCCGGTTGCCATGGGCGAAGCTGTCGTACAGCTTTGTGTCAACGCTGCAAACGGCGAGGAAGTCGCAGATGTGGATACCGGATGCCAGTGGTATACAGCGGAAAATATGGACAGTGAAGAAATTTCACAGAACCTTTATGACTAATGATTCGTTTACAGAAACAGAAGCGAAACGGTAGTTGACTGACAGCGGCGGCAGATAAAAGATGCCAGGCTGCCGCAAAAAGGAACCGGGCAGCCCCGGTTCCTTTTTCAAAAAGTAAGGAGAAGGTTTATGCCGGTAGAAACAGAACGGATGTTTGAGAATAAAAAAAAGATGCTCAAACGTCTGAAAAAACAGACGTATGAAGTTTATTTCGCACAGTTTCAGACTGAATATGCAAAGCAGCTGGAAGAAATTACGGCTTATGCTGCAGACGCTGCGGATAAGCAGGCGGCGGTTACGGAAATTGGAACGTGGTTTACAGACGGGGTGTTAAAGAGGTTTGCGTCCGGCAAAAAGAAGATACCGTCATACGAGCAGGCGGATCTGAACCTGTTTTTGATCTACTATGTCTTTCCGGCATTTTTAAAGACGGGGCATCCGGATGCGGAGCAGATTGTTCGGGGAATCTGCAGGGTATGGGCAAAATGCTTTCCGGGCAATCACATAAGCTATACGGATTATGATACGCTTTATCAGTCGTTTCATGATAAGATTTTGGGGATATTTTAACGATGCGCCTGACGGGGAGGCTTTCGGAGAGGGAGGAGTATCATGGATAAGAAAGGACAGGTTCTGGCCTTTGATTTTGGCGGCGGAAGCGGCAGGGCCATTTTAGGAAGGCTGGAGGACGATAAGATCCGTATGGAGGAGGTATATCGTTTTTCCAACGACCCGGTGACGATAAACGGAACGATGTATTGGGACACGCTGCGGCAGTTTTTTGAGATCCGGCAGGGGATGATGTACGCAAATCAAAAAGGCGGCTTTGACAGCGTGGGTATCGATACCTGGGGCGTGGATTTCGGACTGATCGACGCGCATGGGGAGTTATTGGAAAGCGCGGTGCATTACAGAGATCAGCGGACCGTGGGCATGCAGGAGGAAGTATTCCGGGCGCTTTCGAAAGAAGAAATTTATGAGATAACAGGAAACCAGTTTGAGAATTTTAATACGATTTTTCAGCTGTACGCTCTGGTAAAGAAGCGTCCGTGGCTGCTGGAGCGGGCGGATACGCTGCTGCTGACGCCGGATTTATTCAATTATTTTCTGACGGGAAAAAAACGGGCGGAGTATACGATGGCGTCCACGACGCAGCTGCTGGATGCGAAGCATAAAATATGGTCGGAGCGGATATTAAAAGCGCTTGGTATTCCAAAGAGTATTCTGCCTGTGATTGTGCCAAGCGGTACGGTGATTGGCACGCTGACGGAAGAAATCCGCGAAGAGCTGGGGCTTGGGGCAGCCAAAGTCATCGCGGTAGCAGGTCATGACACGCAAAGCGCTGTGGTGGCGGTGCCGACACAGGAGAAGGATTTTATTTTTATCAGCTGCGGCACCTGGAGTCTGTTTGGAACCGAGCTTTACGCTCCGGTCATCGGAAAACAGTCGTTAACATGCAATGTAAGCAACGAAGGCGGACACGGCAATACGACGACGCTGCTGAAAAATATTATTGGGTTGTGGCTGGTGCAGGAGAGCCGCAGACAGTGGATACGGGAAGGACAGGAATATTCTTATGGAGAGCTGGAGCAGATGGCGCTTACGGCCGAGCCGTTCGTCAGCTTTATCGATCCGGATGCGCCGGAATTTGTCCCAGCCGGAAATATTCCAAAACGCATTCGCAAATTCTGCGAACGGACCGGACAAAAGGCGCCTCAGAGCGTCGCAGAGGTGATGCGCTGCATTAACCAGAGTCTTGCGCTCAAATACCGTTATGCGCTGGAACAGATCGAATCCTGCACCGGGAAACATTACGAGGTCATTCATATGATCGGCGGCGGTATTCAGAGTAAGCTGTTGTGTCAGATGACAGCCGGAGCAAGTGGGCGCAGAGTGATCGCAGGTCCGGTGGAAGCGACAGCGCTTGGCAATATTGTCATGCAGATGATTGCGCTTGGCATGATACAGGATGTGGCGCAGGCAAGAAGTATGATAGCAAAATCGGAAACAACATATGACTATCTCCCGCAGGATGTCAGAGCATGGGATGCGGCATATGAAAAATTTCAGATGTATATAGAGGAAAGATAGTATAACAAGGAGGAATGTTGCTATGGCAAAATCAAGATTAATCGGCGATTATCCGGTGATTGGAATCCGGCCAACCATCGACGGCAGAAGAGGAGCGTTAAAAGTACGTGAATCTTTGGAAGACCAGACCATGAATATGGCAAAGGCTGCCGCAAAATTACTGGAAGAAAATCTTAAATATACAAATGGCGAACCGGTCAGGGTAGTGATTGCCGATACGACGATCGGGCGTGTCGCTGAAGCGGCAGCCTGTGCAGACAAATTTAAAAAAGCGGGCGTAGATATTACGCTGACCGTAACGCCTTGCTGGTGCTATGGGGCGGAAACCATGGATATGGATCCGATGACGATCAAGGCAGTATGGGGATTTAACGGAACCGAACGTCCGGGCGCTGTTTATCTGGCATCCGTTCTTGCGACTCATGCGCAAAAAGGACTTCCGGCATTTGGCATTTACGGTCACGACGTATGCGAGGCGACCGATACGTCGATTCCAAAAGATGTAGAGGAAAAGATTTTAAGATTTGGCCGTGCGGCGGTTGCAGCGGCTTCTATGCGCGGAAAATCTTATCTGCAGATCGGCTCGATCTGTATGGGAATCGGCGGCTCGATTATCGATCCGGCGTTTATAGAGGAATATCTGGGAATGCGTGTGGAGTCTGTCGACGAGGTGGAAATTATCCGGCGTATGACCGAAGGTATTTATGACAAAGACGAATACGAAAAAGCGCTTGCATGGACGAAGGAAAAATGTATCGAAGGCTTTGATAAAAATCCGGAAAATCTGCAAAAGACAAGAGAACAGAAGGATTCTGACTGGGAATTTGTCGTAAAGATGATGTGTATTATCAAAGATCTGATGAACGGAAACGAAAATCTGCCAAAAGGATGCGAAGAAGAAAAAGTGGGCCACAACGCGATTGCGGCAGGATTCCAGGGACAGAGACAGTGGACCGATTTTTATCCAAACTGCGACTATCCAGAAGCGCTGTTAAATACATCCTTTGACTGGAACGGGGCGAGAGAGCCGTATATACTGGCGACGGAAAACGACGTGCTAAACGGTCTTGGGATGCTGTTTAACAAGCTGCTGACGAATACCGCCCAGATTTTCGCGGACGTACGTACTTACTGGAGTCCGCAGGCAGTGAAAAAGGCTGCCGGCTATGAGCTGGAAGGAAAAGCAAAAGAAGCCGGCGGATTTATCCATCTGATTAATTCCGGCGCGGCCTGTCTGGACGCAAACGGGCAGGCAAAGGACAACGACGGAAACGCTGTGATCAAACCGTGGTATGAAGTGACGCAGGAGGATCAGGAAGCGATTTTAAAAGCAACGACATGGAATTATGCAGACATTGGCTATTTCCGCGGCGGCGGCTATTCCTCCAGATTTGTGACAGAAGCAGAGATGCCGGTTACGATGATTCGGTTAAACCTGGTGAAAAATTTAGGGCCGATGTTACAGATTGCAGAAGGCTGGACCGTGCATCTGCCAGATGAAGTAAACGACAGATTGTGGAAACGTACAGATTATACGTGGCCTTGTACCTGGTTTGCTCCAAGAACGACCGGAACAGGCGCATTTGCCACAGCTTATGACGTGATGAACAACTGGGGCGCAAACCACGGCGCAATCAGCTATGGACATATTGGCGCAGACCTGATTACACTCTGCTCCATGCTTCGTATTCCGGTTGCCATGCATAACGTACCGGAAGAAAAGATTTTCCGTCCGGCATCGTGGAATGCGTTTGGCATGGATAAAGAAGGCGCTGATTTCAGAGCGTGTCAGGCATACGGCCCGTTGTACAAAACAATCAGATAGGCCACAGGAGCGCCAGGGAGGTTATCATGTTAAAAGGAATACCAAAAATCCTGTCCCCGCAGCTGCTAAAAGTGTTGTGTGAGATGGGGCACAGCGACCGTATCGTTATCGCAGACGGAAATTTTCCGGCAGAATCCATGGGAAAAGACGCGATCGTTATCCGCTGCGACGGACACGGCGTACCGGAGCTGTTGGACGCGATCCTGCAGGTATTTCCGCTGGATACATATGTGGAGCATCCGGCCGTTCTGATGGAGGTTATGCCGGGAGATCCGGTGGAAACGCCGATTTGGGATGAATATAAGCGGATCATTGCAAAGTACGAGAAACGCGGCAGCGGGTGCGTCGGCAATATCGGGCGGTTTGCGTTTTATGAAGAGGCAAAGACAGCCTATGCGATTGTCGCGACCGGAGAGTCAGCGGTATATGCCAATATTATGCTGCAAAAAGGCGTCGTGACAGACGCATAGCAATAACGAACAGGAAATATAAATACAGGTCAAAGGGATGCTTCATAATTTGTATAAGAAGCATCCCTTTTTGCCGGCTGATTGCAGCAGGAAACGTCGGCTGCTCTGACAACTGGCGCCGGGCCAAAGCCGTTAGTTTCCTTTACTGGCGTCAGGCCAAAGCCGTTAGTTTCCTTTACTGACACTGGGCCAGGGTCATTTTCAGGCCAAAGCCGTTAGTTTCCTTTATCAGTTCCTTTAAATGGCGGCGCATGTTTTTGATATAGCTTTCAGATCCGATATCCGTGGTATCCGGCGTTGTTTTTACAAATTCATCCATGCCGCGGATAACATTTAAAATCAGCTGGTCCCGTTCGCCGACTGTCAGCTGCGGATTTTGGATTTCATATTGTACATACCATTCAAAGTGGATACGTGTACGATGCCGCGGATAAGGAAGATCAAACTGTCCGCCAAATCCTGCCGGAAGGCGTCCGACACGATCCCGCTCATAGGTCGATTCGCTCATTGTACAAGGGATTGTGACCGTAAGAAACGCATAATCTTCAGGGGAAAGACGCTGGATGGCGTCTGTGTCCGTTAACAGGGCTGCTCTGCTCTGACTGGCTTTCCATAAATCAGAATCTGCCTCGTACTGTTCGGTCATGTAATCAAAAAATTCGGAAAGCGTGTAGTTTTGATAACCTTTGACTTTCAGGGTCAGTAATTTTTTTAGCTTTGCCGGAAGAGCGGCATATGCCGTATTGTCCTGTGCGCCTGTTTCAGAACCGGCGGTGCTGTCGTCCTCCGGAGCGTAACAGCAACAGTCGACGGTGAGAGAGAGATTCCCTTTTTTGCTGATGTCTTTGGCATATGTCTGCATTGCTTTTTTGGCTTCTTTGGATAATCGTTTTGTAGTTTTGGGAGAACGATCCGCAAGCACGGCGTCTGACTGAGCTGCTAAAAAGGCGGCGGCCGTATCCGCAAGTCCCCGGTACGCGTCCTCATATTCCGAAACGTGGATATCGGTATGGAGCAGCGTTATCTGCGCCCGAAAATCCAGTCCGGCTGTCTGCCCGTTTTTCAGCGGGCGTTCTACGCCAGCCGCAGACAGGCTGCTTTTGCGCCAGGAGCCGCTGGCGAGGCGGAGCGTGTTTTGCAGGAAAAAGGCGTCTTCATGATCGAAACGGTGAAACTGTGCGTTCGCGTCACGAAATGCTTCATCCAAAAGGCGGATGCCTTCCGGCGTATCCAGCGCCAGGGTAACGATTTCACGAAACTGTGCGGCGGTCAGATTCTGATAAGAATCGGTTCGAAACGCTAACAGCTTTTGATATTTGGAATACGGATCTTTGGACAGGCTGTCTGCCGGCGTTTCCTCCGGATTTTTTGCGTCGTTTTGTACGCGGGATACCGGACGGGCAGGCGTGGCGTATGCACCGGGCACAGCAGAGCCAAAACAGATGCCGGCGGTAAATAATATGGTTGCAATTTTTGTCTTTTTTGTCAGTTGTCTGTATTTCATAATGGCACCTAACCTTTCTTTCAGCTGCTTTCCGCCTTCAGTTAAAGTCGGCGAAGGAACGGAGCTTTTTTTCAGATATGCGGTTTTGGAACACATAAGCAAAGTATCGCCGTAAGCCTTTTTCCCTTCCTCTGGCAGAGCACGCACAACCGCTTCGTCGCAGGACAGCTCGCAGGCGTCGTTGATTTCTTTTTCCAGCAGATACACAAACGGATTATACCAGTGGATGCAGACGATGGTCTGTACCAGCCATTTGTAGATCAGATCGCACCGTTTATAATGCGTCAGCTCATGCATAAAAATCAGAGACAGCTGCGTGTCTGACAGCGGGCTGTCAGGGATTGCGATGCAGGGGTGCAGCCATCCGGCCATTACAGGGGAGGACAGTTGTGGTATCTGATACAATTCCAGCGGTCTTTTCACGCCGCAGGCTTCCTCACATGCGCCAAGCAGATTTAACAGTCTGATATCAGATACTGCAGCGTCGGACGAACGGATACCACGCAGAAAGCTGCGATAAGCGATTATTTTACGGGCGAACAGGAACAGGGCGGGCAAAAGCCACAGAATGAAAATACCTGTTGCGACGTTACGGCTCAGCGGCAGGCTGTCTGGGGCCTGTCTGCGGACGGCTGACTGTCTGCGGATAAGCTGACGGACGGCTCAGGGAGACGGTTTGCCGGCTTATCTGCAGAGCTGAAAGATCTGTCAGCCTGCGTATTTGCGGACGGGCTCTGGCTGCTGTCTGCCGGCAAAGAGTTCCCTTGCGGATAAAACATTGTCTGCTGGACGGCCTGTATCCGTGCAGATCCAATCAAAACGCCGACAGCCCTGACGTCCGGGGCAAACGGAACGAGAAAACGAAGCGCTGCCACCAGCCAGATATAGTACTGCCATTGTCTGCTGAAATGGTTCTGATACAGTTTTTTGAATGTGAGAATCAGTAGTATGCTCAGTGTTCCGGTTATGGAGAGCAAAAACAATTGTTGGATGAATGCATTCATATGTGGAACCTCCCTGTTAGCTCAACATTTTGTCGGCATAATTATATTAACATGTTGTAGGCTATAAGTCAATTCATTTTCTGTAAATCCGACAGATTTTATCCGCGGCAGACTGCAGCATTGAAAAGCAGTCTCTGTTATGTTATAATCAGCAAAGCTGTGTTTTTTCAAAAGCATACGGTAACCAGAGCATTAGTTATAGAAGCAATACAGAAAAAGGAGGGAGATTCTATGAGACAATATCACTATACGATCAAAGACAGAATGGGAATACATACAAGACCGGCAGGACTGTTTGTAAATGAAGCGAATAAATACGAGAGTAAAATTATCGTCATGGCAAACGGCAAGACGGCTCATGGGCAAAACCTGACAGAGATTATGGATCTGGACGTAGAAAGCGCGGACCAGATCGATATCGAAATCGACGGCCCGGATGAAGATGCGGCGTTTGACAGAATAAAGTCATTTTTTGAAGACAATTATTAAGATACGGCTGCATTCCGGGAGGGCACATGAATTTATTTGATTATATGAGAGAGCAGAATCTGAAAACCGAGTCTCCGCTTGCGTCAAGACTGCGTCCTGTGACATTGGACGAAGTAGTCGGTCAGAAGCATATTATCGGGAAGGATAAGCTGCTGTACCGTGCGATACAGGCAGATAAGCTAAGCTCTGTCATTTTTTACGGTCCGCCGGGCACTGGAAAGACGACGCTGGCCAGAGTGATTGCGAATACGACGAGCGCGGAATTTTTGCAGCTGAATGCGACTTCCTCCGGTAAAAAGGAAATGGAGGAGATGATTGCGCAGGCGAAAAACAATCAGGGTATGTATGGAAAAAAGACGATTTTGTTTATCGATGAGATCCACCGTTTTCACAAAGGCCAGCAGGACTATCTGCTGCCATATGTTGAAGACGGTACCATTATACTGATCGGAGCCACGACGGAAAATCCTTATTTTGAAGTGAACGGAGCGCTGCTGTCCAGATCGGTCATTTTTGAGCTGCATGCGCTGTCCAAAGAGGATATTTTGTCCCTGCTTTACCGGGCTGTTTCTGATACGGAAAAAGGACTGGGTTCGTATCATGTTCTGCTGGAAGAGGATGCCGCAGAGTTTCTGGCGGATGCGGCCAACGGAGATGCGAGAGCGGCTCTGACAGCTGTGGAGCTGGGCGCGCTGACAACAGAAAAAAGCGGAGACGGCAGGATACACATTACGCTGGATACCGCATCCGAATGTATTCAAAAGCGTGTCGTACGTTATGACAAGTCGGGAGACAATCATTATGATACCGTTTCAGCTTTTATTAAAAGTATGCGGGGTTCGGATCCGGACGCGGCAGTATATTATCTGGCGCGCATGCTGTATGCGGGAGAGGATATCCGGTTTATTGCCAGAAGGATTATGATCTGTGCGGCAGAAGATGTCGGGAACGCAGACCCTCAGGCGCTGCAGGTGGCGGTGGCGGCCTGTCTGGCAGCAGAACGGCTGGGGATGCCGGAGGCGCAGATCGTGTTGTCGCAGGCAGTGACGTATGTGGCGGCAGCGCCAAAGAGCAACGCGGCC
>OFHA01001856.1_pt1 | contig 13445 bp, 9 predicted proteins | sample 1521891 | NCBI WGS metagenome assembly OFHA01 (sample SAMEA3504089, study PRJEB24116) | mouse gut metagenome | biome: mouse gut; feature: mouse-associated habitat; material: faeces | place: Denmark | collected 2011 | reverse complement strand
ATGGTATGCACTCACTGATAAGTGGATATTAGCCCAGAAACGTAGAATATCCAAGATACAATTTGCAAAACACAGAAAATATTTTAAGCGTGCAGGATCTGGAATCTTCAGAAAATGATGTAAAGCCAGAAAAAGCTGCAGGATCAGATTACGGCGAAAAGCCAGAAGATGATACAAAATCAGGTTATGGAAGAGAGCCGGAAAAAGCTGCAGAATCAGGTCACGTTGAAGAGCCGGAAAATAATACGGGAAGTATTCAGCTGCCAGAGCAGCTCGAGCCGGATTTGAATGATCCGGATTATGTGAAGATGCTCTGGATGCAGGAAAATATGGAGAATGATGCACAGAACACGGATACATTTTCCCTGAGGGTGAATTCGAAAGTGACAAAGAGCCCGTTTACGGGGCTTTCATATACACATGCGGCACACCTGAGTGACAGCAGGATCGTACACGGCATAGACGTGTCCAAGTGGAACGGCAGCATAGACTGGAATGCGGTAAAGAATTCCGGGATCTCCTATGTGATCATCCGCAGCGGATACAGAGGGTCTTCCGCGGGCACACTGATTGTGGATCCAAAATTTGAGGCCAATATCAAAGGGGCCTCCGCAGTGGGCCTGAAAGTGGGCATTTATTTCTTCTCCCAGGCTGTGGACGAGATTGAGGCCGTGGAGGAGGCTTCCATGGTTCTGGGCCAGATTAAGAAGTACACCATCTCCTATCCGGTGTTTATCGACGTGGAAGCCAGCGGCGGCCGTGGAGACATGATCGACAGGGCCACCAGGACGGCGGTGTGCAAGGCTTTCTGCCAGACCATCCAGAACGGCGGCTACACGGCGGGCATCTACTCCAACAAGACCTGGCTGGAGGAAAAGATTGACGCGGCCAGCCTGGGAGGCTACAAGATCTGGCTGGCCCAGTACGCTGCGGCGCCCACCTATGGGGGCAGATATGATCTGTGGCAGTACACCCCCAGCGGAAGCGTCAGCGGAATCAGCGGAAGCGTGGATCTGAATATCAGTTATATGGGATACTGATGCCGGACACCGGAAGAGAAAAAGAAATTGTTTGGAAAATGCAGGAATTTATGCTATACTAATAAAAATTTGCGAAGGCCCGCTGGAGCGGGCAGGGAGGCAGGAGAGATGAGAACATATCTTGTGACAGGCGGCGCCGGCTTTATCGGTTCCAACTATATTCACTACATGTTTAAAAAATACGACGGGGATATCCGCATTATCAACCTGGATGCCCTCACCTATGCGGGCAACCTGGAGAATCTGAAAGACATTGAGGACAGGCCCAACTATACTTTTGTGAAGGCGGACATCTGTGACAAGGAGGCCGTGTCCAGGATCTTTGCGGAAAATGAGATCCACAGAGTGGTGCATTTTGCCGCAGAGAGCCATGTGGACAGAAGCATCCGGAATCCGGAAGTGTTTGTGCAGACCAATGTTCTGGGCACGGCGGTGATGCTCAACTGTGCCAAGGCGGCCTGGGAGCTTCCCGACGGGAGTTTTAAGGAGGACAGAAAGTTTCTGCATGTGTCCACGGATGAGGTGTACGGCTCCCTTCCTGATGACGACAACGCTTTCTTTTATGAGACCTCTCCCTATGAGCCCCACAGTCCCTACTCGGCCAGCAAGGCCAGTTCGGACATGCTGGTGAAGGCCTATATGGACACCTACCATTTTCCGGCCAACATCACCAACTGCTCCAACAACTACGGTCCCTACCAGTTTCCGGAGAAGCTGATTCCCCTGATTATCAACAATGCTCTTCAGGGCAGGAAGCTGCCGGTGTACGGGGACGGAAAGAATGTGCGGGACTGGCTGTATGTGGAGGATCACGCCAAGGCCATTGACATGGTGCAGGAGCAGGGAAAGCTGTTTGAGACCTACAATATCGGCGGGCACAATGAGAAACGCAATATTGAGATTGTCAATATCATTATAGAGACCCTTCAGGAGATGCTTTCCGACAGCGACCCCAGGAAGGCATTGGTGACGAAAGATCTGATCACCTATGTGGAGGACCGCAAGGGGCATGACCGCAGATACGCCATTGCGCCGGACAAGATCAGGGAACAGATCGGCTGGGAGCCGGAGACCATGTTCCGGGAGGGAATAAAAAAGACAATACAGTGGTTTTTTGAACATGAGGACTGGATGAAAAATGTGACCAGCGGCGATTATCAGAAATACTATGCGGATATGTACGAAAAACAGTAAAGAATGCAGATGGGGACGACAGAGCGCCGTTCCCATTCGGCGTGTCTGAAAAGCGGCGTGATACAAAGCCCAGTGTCCGATACACAGAGATGAGAAAGGATTGGTGACTGAATGAAAGGAATTATCTTGGCAGGGGGCTCCGGCACCCGGCTCTATCCCCTGACAAAGGCAATATCGAAACAGATTATGCCGGTATATGACAAGCCGATGATTTATTATCCGCTGTCCACGCTGATGCTGGCAGGTATCCGGGAGATCCTGATTATCTCCACCCCCAGGGATCTGCCTGTGTTCCAGGAGCTTCTGGGGGATGGGCACCAGCTGGGCATGGAGCTGTCCTATGAGGTGCAGGAGTATCCCAGGGGGCTGGCGGACGCCTTTATCATAGGAGAGAAGTTTATCGGAACAGACAGGGTTGCCCTGGTGCTGGGGGACAATATTTTCTATGGACAGAGTTTCTCCAGGGTTTTGAAGGAGACGGCGGCCAGGGAGAAGGGAGCCACCATCTTTGGCTACTATGTCAGAGATCCAAGAGATTACGGTGTTGTAGAATTTGACAGGGACGGCCGGGCGCTCTCTATCGAGGAGAAGCCTGAGAATCCCAAGAGCAATTATGCCGTGCCCGGCTTGTATTTTTATGATAACGATGTGGTAGAAATCGCCAAAAACATAAAGCCCTCTGCCAGGGGAGAGATTGAGATCACCAGCGTGAACAATGAATACTTAAGGCGGGGAACCCTCCATGTGGAGACACTGGGGCGCGGATTTGCCTGGCTGGACACGGGAACCCACGACGCACTGCTGGATGCGGCGGATTTTGTGGCGGCATTCCAGAAAAGGCAGGGGCTGTACATTTCCTGTATTGAGGAGATTGCCTACAAGCGGGGATTTATTGACAGGGAGCAGCTGCTGAAACTGGCAGAGCCTTTGATGAAGACAAATTATGGAGAATATCTGACTGAGGTAGCAAATGGACTCTAGACTGCGAAGGATGGCCATACTGTCCTGCATGGTGGTTATCGGCCTGGTGTCCGCGCTGGTGCTGTATCTCAACAAACCCCAGGAGGGGACGGGCCAGGGGATCAGCCAGCAGGGACAGGAGGCAGAGCCCGGGGGTGAGGCCAATCCCCAGGGGGAAGGCAGACCGAAGGGACAGATCGGTAATGACCTGTCCGCCTTTCTGAGAGATGACAGTTTTTTTGACCAGGAGGTGAATCCTGTTCTGGAGGCCGCCAGGGACAATGCTTCAAGGCTGTCTCTGGTGGTGACTTCCGTGGAGAAGGATCTGCGCATTCAGGTGGTGGACGCCCAGGGGGAACTGGTGACTGGGCAGAGCTTTTTTGTGGAACTGGAAGGCCTGGGGGAGTACAAGGATCTGGACAAGGACGGCGTCATCTATATCGGGGGCCTGGCGGCGGGGGAGTACTATGTGGAACTTCTGCCCATTGAGGGGTACCGGGTGCCTGTCAATGAGACCAGGGTCAGGGTGAAGGACAAGGTGGAGTATGTGGCCATCGACGACATCTCCCTTCTGATTATGACCGAGGACGACATTGACGCGGAGGCGGAGGACACCGGCGAAGCGGACGCTCTGGCGGATGCGGACAGGACGGAGATCCAGAAGCTCCAGAAGTCCACGGCCAATTCCCGGGTGGGAATCGACGTGTCAAAATGGAACGGGGAGATTGACTGGGACAAGGTCAGGAACTCAGGGGTGGAATTTGCCATTGTCCGGGCGGGATACAGAGGATCCGTCACGGGAGCCTTGGTGGAAGACCCTTATTTTGCCGCAAACATGAAGGGGGCGGCGGCCAGCAAGATGCCTGTGGGAGTGTATTTTTTCACCCAGGCGGTGAACGAGGTGGAAGCGGTGGAGGAGGCCTCCGCAGTGCTGCGCCTGGTGAAGGAGTATCAGCTGGACTATCCCATATTTATTGACACCGAGGGTGCGGGAGGAAATGGAAGGGCCGACGGCCTGGATGTGGAGACCAGGACTCTGGTGTGCGAGGCCTTCTGCCGGACCATTGAAAATGCGGGCTATGAGGCGGGGGTCTACGGCAGCCGCAACTGGTATAACAACAACCTGCACGCGGATGCCCTTGAAAAATACTGTATCTGGCTTGCGGAGTACCGCAGTGCGCCCCTCTATCAGGGTTACTACCAGATGTGGCAGTACACCTCCAAGGGCAGCATTGACGGCATAGAAGGAAATGTGGACATGAATGTGAGCTATCTGGGGAGATAAGCGGTAAGGAGACAGGGCAACAGATTAAATAGAGAAAGAGGGAGCTACAATGGGTAAGATCACTGTGGAGACATGTGAAATTGAGGGATTGAAGATCATCACTCCGGCTGTATTCGGGGATGCCAGGGGATATTTTTATGAGTCCTATCACTATGAAGACTACAAGGCGGCGGGAATTCCGGAAATCTTTGTACAGGACAACCAGTCCTCAGGCCGCAGAGGAGTGCTCCGCGGACTTCATTTTCAGAAGCAGTTTCCCCAGGACAAGCTGGTGAGAGCCATCCGGGGAGAAGTGTTTGACGTGGCTGTGGACATGCGGAAAGGTTCCCCCACTTTTGGAAAGTGGCACGGGGTGTTGCTGTCGGAGGAGAATAAGAAGCAGTTTTTTGTGCCCAAGAATTTTGCTCACGGGTATCTGGTGCTGTCAGATTATGCGGAATTCTGTTATAAATGTACTGATTTTTATCATCCGGGGGACGAGGGAGGAATCGTATATAACGATCCTGCCATAGGCATTGAGTGGCCCATACCCGAGGGCATGGAACTGATCATGGTGGAGAGGGACCAAAACTGGGGCAGCCTGGAGGCGCTGTCACGGTAACAGGGGCCTGTTTTCCGGCGGCTTTAGAGTGTATTAGAGGGATAAAAAGACCTGGCAGATTCAGGAGAGGAGTGCCGGAGTGGGCTCCCGGGGGAGGATGACATGAAGATCAGCAAGAAAGGCGGCATAACCATTTTTTCGCTTGTGGGGTTGTTGATGGCGGTGGTCATCATGGTGCACCAGAACCAGGGCCCCGGCGCGGATCCCCAGGAGGAGCTTTTGAAAAAGATCCTGGCCTGCGGGATGATTCTGGGAGCCTGCATTATTTTTGCCTTTGGGTATGACAAATTTACCACCCTTCCGGTGGAACTGTACCAGAGCCGTTTTCTCATATGGAAACTGGCCAGGAATGATTTCAAGAAGCGCTATGCCGGCTCCTACATGGGGGCGGTGTGGGCCATGGTGCAGCCGGTGGTGACGGTGGGGATGTACTATATAGTTTTCGATAAAATTATGGGAAACACCGGACGGGGGCCTGAGGACGCGCCTTTTGTGCTTTTTCTCACCGCCGGCCTGGTGCCCTGGTTTTATTTCACAGAAGCGCTCAACAACGGTACCAACGCCATGCTGGAGTACAATTACCTGGTGAAGAAGGTGGTGTTTAAGATCAGCATTCTGCCCATCATCAAGATTATCGCGGCGACCTTTATCCACATCTTTTTTGTGGCGGTGCTTCTGGTGGTGGCGGCCATGTATGGATATTATCCTTCTGTTTACACCATTCAGCTGGTTTACTACAGCTTCTGTCTGTTTGTTTTTGTGCTGGCCCTTTGCTATACCACCTGTTCCATTGTGGTTTTTTTCAAGGATCTGACCCAGATTATCAACATCGCCCTGCAGATTGGGATGTGGGCCACACCCATCCTGTGGGACATCCGGGCCGTCTCACCCCAGTGGGCTTTCTTCCTGAAGATTAATCCTCTGGTGTATATTGTGAACGGCTACCGCAGCGCCATATATGAGAAGGAGTGGTTTTTCCAGGATTTCTTCTCCACCATGTATTTCTGGATCGCTACCGTGGTGCTCTTCGGCATTGGAGCGGCGGTCTTTAAGAGGCTGAAAGTACATTTCGCGGATGTTTTATAGGGAGTGGACTCTTATGGAAAAGAGGCAGATTAAAGTGCAGGAGGTGCAGGTTCCTGCAATCGAAGTGAAAGACATAGTGAAAGTGTACAAGCTTTACAACAGGAACCGTGACAGGGTGGCGGAGGCTCTGGGGCTTGGCAAAAAAAAGACACACACCCTGCACTATGCTCTGAACGGCGTCAGCATGAGTATACAGAGGGGAGAAACCGTGGGGATCATCGGCACCAATGGCTCCGGCAAATCCACCATGCTGAAGATTATCACAGGAGTGCTCCATCCCACCACCGGTGAGGTGAAGGTGAACGGGCGGATCTCTGCCCTGCTGGAACTGGGGGCCGGGTTTAACATGGAGTACAATGGTATTGAAAATGTGTACCTGAACGGCACCATGATGGGATTTTCCGAGAAGGAGATTGATGAGAGGCTGCCGGAGATCCTGGATTTTGCCGATATCGGCAGCTATGTGAACCAGCCCGTGCGGACTTACTCCAGCGGTATGTTTGTGCGCCTTGCCTTTGCGGTGGCCATCAATATCGAGCCGGAAATTCTGATTGTGGACGAGGCCCTTTCCGTGGGGGACGTGTTCTTTCAGGCCAAGTGCTACCACAAATTTGAGGAGTTTAAAAAGCTTGGCAAGACCATTGTGTTTGTGAGTCATGACCTGGGCAGCATCAGCAAATACTGCGACAGGGTGTACCTGCTCAACAGGGGGGAGCTTATGGGGGAGGGTTCTCCCAGGGAGATGATTGACGCATACAAGCGTGTGCTGGTGGGGCAGTACGAGGTTCCTGAGGACAACGGCCAGGAGGCTATGCTGGAGGAAGTGAATGCAGCGGCGGCGCCGGCAAGCGAGAACAGCGGCGTGAATCCGGAGCTGCTGGAATACGGCACGGGTCAGGCCCGGATTGTAGAGTATTTTCTGACGGATGACAAGGGAATGCGGACCACGGCGGTTCTGAAGGGAAGCACTTTTACACTGCACATGCGGGTGGAGTTCTATGAGCAGCTTCCGGCCCCTATTTTTGCGTTTACCTTTAAAAATGTGAAGGGCACAGAGCTCACAGGAACCAATTCCATGATTGAGAAGGCTTTTCTGGAGAGCGTGGAGCCGGGACAGACAAAGGAAGCCACCTTTGCCCAGAAGATGAGTCTCCAGGGAGGGGAGTATCTGCTTTCCCTGGGGGTCACAGGGTACAGAGGGGATACTTTTGAGGTGTACCACAGGCTGTATGATGTGTTGAATGTCACCGTGGTGTCGGACAAGAATACGGTGGGATATTATGACATGGATTCAGTGGTGGAAGTTCGGGATGTAATGCAGAAGTGAGGGAAGACATGGCAGGAGAAAGCATGGAAAAAATCGGCAGAGTCAAACTTGACTACAGCAGATACCTGGGAGAGGATCTCTACTGCGACGGTGCGGTGGAAGATGAAATTCTTGACATTGTGAAAACACGCTCTGCGGCAGAGTATGCGGATATTATTGTGAAACGCAAAAACTGGCCCATTTTATACCATCTCTCCCCTCTGCGCGAGAATATTATCGACTGGATTCCCATGGAAGTCTCCCAGGAAATTTCCGGCAGCAGGGCAGGAACAGGGAGCCTGGCTTTTTCCCAGGGGGAAGCAGGCCCTTCCGGCGAAGACTTATCCCAGGAGGAAGCGCTCTCTTCCGGTGAAAGCTTATCCCCGGAGGAAGCGTTTCCTTCCGGCGAAGGTTTATCCCCGGAGGAAGCGTTTCCTTCCGGCGAAGGTTTATCCCCGGAGGAAATGGCTTCCCAGGGAGCTGTATCTCTCCGGGAGAACGTCTTATCCCAGTTAAAAGCTTTTTATCAGAAGGAAGAGATTTCTCAGGGAGCTGATTCTTGTCAGAAGGAAACAGCTTTTTCAGGGAAAATTTCCTCCCGGGGGGAAATGACTTCCTTAGGTTCTGACAGCATGGGAGGAGGTTCCCGGGGAAGCAGGCCCAAGGTTTTGGAGGTGGGCAGCGGGTGCGGCGCCATCACGGGAGCCCTGTCCAGGAAGGCCGGGTCTGTGACCTGTGTGGATCTGTCCAAGAAACGCAGCATGATCAATGCTTACCGCCACAGGGAGTGTGAAAACATAACCATTCATGTGGGGAACTTTAAGGACATTGAACCTCATCTGCCAAGAGATTATGATTTTATCTTTTTGATAGGTGTCTTTGAGTACGGACAGAGCTATATCGGAGGGGACACACCCTATGAGGACTTTCTGAAAATGCTGCTCTCCCATCTGGCTTACGGGGGACGCATTGTGATCGCCATAGAGAATAAGTACGGGTTAAAGTATTTTGCGGGCTGCCAGGAGGACCACCTGGGGACCTATTACTCCGGCCTTGAGAACTATGTGGACGGGGGCTGTGTGCGAACTTTCAGCAGGCAGGGTCTTGAGCGGATCTTCCGTTCCTGCGGGGTGGAGGAGTACCATTTTTATTACCCTTATCCTGACTATAAATTTATGTCCGCCCTGTACAGCGATGAGTATCTGCCCGGCAAGGGAGAGCTGTACAACAATCTTCGGAACCTGGACATGGAGAGAATGATCGTGTTTGACGAGAACAGCGCCTTTGACGGCATTTCCGAAGACGGACTGTTTTCTGTATTCTCCAATTCCTATCTGGCTGTCATTGGGGAGGGATTTGCCACCAAATTTGTCAAGTACTCCAATGAGCGGGCGGGGGAGTATGCGGTCAGAACTCAGATTATGGACAGCCATGGAATGGCCTGGGTGAGAAAATACCCCTTGAGCGCGGCCTCCAGGGACCATGTCCGGAGCATGGGAGCCGCCTATGAGAGCCTGAGAGACAGATACCGGGGCAGCAACCTGGAGATCAACAGGTGCCGGGTGGTGGAGGAAGAAGGGATTCCCTGTGCGGAGTTTGAGTTTGTTCAGGGTATGCCTCTGTCCGCCCTTATGGACAGGTGCATGGAAAAGGGGGATCAGGAGGGATTTTACAGGCTTGTGCGCCAGTATGTAAGGCGGATCGGCTACAACGGCGGATATCCTGCGTCGGATTTTGACCCCATTTTTTCCAATATCATTGTGGACGGGGACAGGTGGACCCTGATTGACTATGAGTGGACTTTTGGCAAACCCATTGAGACCAGGGAGCTTGTGTTCCGGGCGGTTCACTGCTACATGCAGGGGGGCGGGTTCAGGAACAGGTGCAGTCTTGAGGGACTGTGGAAGGAACTTGGCATTACGGAGGCGGATGCGGCGCATTTTCTGGAACAGGAGGAGGACTTCCAACGCTTTGTGACCGGAAAAGTGGTATCTCTGGCACAGATGAGAGAGTTCATCGGGTTCCGGACTTTCAATCCCAGGAAGATGGTGAGGGAGCTTTTGGAGGTGGAGCTGCTCCGTCAGATCCAGGTCTATGAGGACAGAGGGGGAGGCTTCAGCGAGATATGTTCCTATCAGGTGAAGGAGGTCTTCCGGGAGGGGAATGTGATGGAGACGGAGCTTGCAGTGGAGGAGGGGGTAAAGGTGCTGCGGGTTGATCCCGCGCTCCAGTCCTGCATTGTAAAGCTTCTGGAAGTGACCTTTAACGGCCGGGAGGTGCCCCTGCACAGGAAGAAATTCCTGCAGGTCAACGGCACCCTCTGCAGGCCCGGGCAGAAGGGGGAGAAGTACTGCCCAAGCATTATATACCCCACGGAAGATCCTAACATTGTTTTCAATCTGGGCATGCTGGAACGACAGCCGGAGAACAGGTTTCACCTGAGGATGGAGGTGCTGCTGCTTCCCCTTTCCATGGCGCAGGACATTGCGGCCAGGGGCCAGGGGCTGTTCCAGAGCTGACACGCAGGAAAAGCCCAGGGCGCCCACAGACACAGAGGAGCAGAGGTAAAATTTTATGGAAGAGACAGATTACAGAGAGGCCTATGAGCAGGAGCATCTAAAGTGCGCTCGTCTGGCGGAGCGGATAGCGGATCTGGAAGCCCAGAATAAGGAATATGTCCGGAAACTGAACCGTATCAAGGGAAATCCCCTGTGGAAGGCGAGCCTCCCTGTGAGGGCCTGTGTGCACTGGGCAGAGCGCAACAGGGAGAGGCTGAAAAACTGCGGGGGCATCAGGGGTGTGGTGCTGAAGGTGGGCTATAAGGAGCGGGAGAGCAGGGCCAGACGGCAGTTTGGCAGGGCCAGCTTTCCGGATCAGGAGCAGGCGGCCAGAGAGCGGGAGACCGTTTTCCCCCGTATGGTAAAGATCAGCATACTGGTACCCCTGTGGAACAATCAGAAAGAGTACCAGGTGGAGATGCTGGACTCGGTCATGAACCAGACCTACGGCAACTGGGAGCTGTGCCTGGCGGACGGCTCCGACCAGGACCACGCCTACCTGGGGGACATCTGCAGGGAGTACGCCGCCAGGTCCGGGGGCAGAATCGTCTATAAGCATCTGGATAAAAACGGGGGCATTGCAGGCAATACCAATGCCTGCCTTCAGATGGCCACAGGGGAGTACATGGGGCTTCTGGATCAGGACGATGTGCTTCACCCCAGCGTTCTCTACGAGTATGTGAAGGCCATCAACGAGCAGGGGGCGGACTATCTCTACTGCGACGAGACCACTTTCAAGGGTGGGGATATCGACCATATGCTGACCATGCATTTTAAGCCGGACTATGCCCCGGACAATCTGCGGGCCAACAACTATATCTGCCATTTCAGTGTCTTTGCCAGAAATCTTCTGGACGGGGACGAGCTGTTCCGCCCTGAGTTTGACGGCAGCCAGGACCATGATATGATCCTGCGGCTGACGGATAACGCGAAGAAAATTGTCCATGTGCCCAGGCTCATGTATTACTGGAGGAGCCATCCAGGCAGCACGGCGGCAAATATCGAGGCAAAACCCTACGCCGTGGAGGCGGCCAGGGGGGCGGTGGCGGCTCACCTGCGCAAGCATGGATTTGAGAATTTTCAGATAGAGAGCACCAGGGCTTTTGATACCATATTCCGCATCCGCTATCAGGTGCTGGGCACGCCTAAAATATCCATTGTGATCGCCAACAAGGACCATGTGGAGGACCTGCGCCGGGCGGTGGATTCCATATGGGGGCGTTCCAACTACAGCAACTACGAGATTATCATTGTGGAGAATAACAGCACGTCGGAAACGGTGCGGGAATACTACGGCACTTTCCTGGGGTATCCATACAAATCTACCCAGGGGAGCAGAGAGAAACCGCCTCTTCCTTCCCCTAAAGAGGCGGGAGGGAAATCTGCGGCCCAGGGGACAGGGGGAGAGATTGCTGTGAATCCGGAGACGGACGGCGGGGTGCTCCGCAGCCAGGACGGCCGCAGAGCCGTGGTGACATACTGTGGGGAATTCAACTATTCTGCGGTGAACAACCTGGGTGTGGCATACGCCCGGGGAGAGTATATTCTTCTGCTGAACAACGATACGGAAGTGATCACCGTGAACTGGATGGAAGAACTGCTGATGTATGCGCAGCGAGAGGATGTAGGAGTTGTAGGTTCGCATATGATTGACCGGAATGGGCGAACCTATTTTGCCGGAGCCGTGCTGGATTATGAAAGTCCATCCGGGATCCATGTGATCAATCATGGCCTGGATGCGGAAGAACAGGGATATGAAGCGAATATGAAGCATGTCAGGAATACAACGGTACTTACTATGCTGTGTATGATGGTTTCTAAAAATGTATTCGAGGAACTGGACGGTTTTGATGAGAAATTGGGAGCGTGTAAGGATGCGGATTTCTGTATCAGAAGTATACGGCATGGAAAGAAGAACGTATGGACATGCTTTTGCAGCGTAACGTATTCCGGAGCGGAAAATTTGTGGACAGAATGCGCAGAGTTAAAAAAGCGATGGGAGCAGGAACTGGAAAAAGGGGATGAATACTATCATCCTCTTCTAAAGAAGTTAAAGTGGATGTAGGAGATTCTTATGAATGGCGAAAAGCTTAATTTGATAGGGAAGGTAGTAAAGTCCGTAACAGAAGAAGGGATATCCGGCTGTGCAGTACGGACGGGGAAATTTGTGAAAAAGCAAATTCAGACGCGAATAAATGCGAAGCCGGTGTATAAGGACATTTTATTTATCAGCGGCTGCATGGACGAGCTGCCGCATCCCAGAAGATACCGGGTGGCGCATCAAAGGGAGCAGTTAGAGTCCTGCAATATTACAACCGGGGAGGTTTATTATCGGGATTTGTCCTTGAACCAGATCCGGTATTATCGGGCGTTTGTTTTTTTCCGATGCCCGTATACGGAACTGACCGGAAAATTTGCAGTCCTGGCAAAAAAGCTGAATAAGAAAGTTATTTATGATATTGACGATCTGGTGATCGACACAAAATATACGGATCAGATTTCCTACGTCCAGAGCATGGCGCCGGAAGACAAGCAGGCGTACGATGAAAATGTACGGAATATGCAGCGCTTGCTGAAGCTTTGCGGCCTGGCGGTTACGACGACGGATACCTTGGCGGAAGAATTGAAGAACTATGTGCCGGAAGTATATATCAACCGGAACAGGGCGTCGGAAGAGATGGCGCGGCTATCGAAGGAAACGCTGCAGTCAGAAAAAGACCGAGACAGGTCAGTTGTTAAAATGGGATATTTTAGCGGAAGCATTACGCATAACGCGGATATTGAGATGATACTTCCGGTATTGACAGGAATCTTGGAAAAATACAAGGAGACGGAGCTGCACCTTGCCGGAGAAGTGGAGCTTCCCAAAGAACTGGAAGCATATCGCTCCCGGGTTATTCAGACGCCTTTTGCAGATTGGAAGATGCTTCCAGGGATGATCGCTGGGGTTGATATTAATCTGGCGCCGCTGGAGGATACGGTTTTTAACCGTGCAAAATCCGAAAATAAATGGGTGGAGGCCGCCCTGGTAAAAGTAGTTACAATTGCAAGCGACGTGGGCGCGTTCCATGAATGCATGGAACATGGGAAGACGGGAATTCTTTGCAGGAATTTGGACGAGTGGAAGGATGGGCTGGAACGTTTGGTCGTGGACGGCGCGTATCGGAAACGGCTGGCGGAACAGGCAAACAGGTACTGTCTCGAATGCTGTACAACCGTAAGGACAGGAATGGAATTTGCACGGTTCCTTGCAGGAAAAATCCCTCCGAACTATGGCTTTGTTCTTCCGGGACTGGAAATCAGCGGCGGCATGAAAGTTGCGTTGAAACATGCCGCGCTGCTCCAGGAAGAAGGAAGGGACGTGGTTCTTTTTACGCTGGATAACCAGACCAGGTGGATGGAATATGAGGGCAGG
>OFHA01001854.1_pt1 | contig 13453 bp, 7 predicted proteins | sample 1521891 | NCBI WGS metagenome assembly OFHA01 (sample SAMEA3504089, study PRJEB24116) | mouse gut metagenome | biome: mouse gut; feature: mouse-associated habitat; material: faeces | place: Denmark | collected 2011 | reverse complement strand
CTCTCTTCTGGAGCCTTATCAATGTTATCGAAATCTGTAGCTACATTACCTGCAACTCTCTCTGACAAAACCTTTGTGATAGCAGCTGTTAAGGTTGTCTTACCATGATCAACGTGTCCAATTGTACCAATGTTACAATGGGTTTTACTTCTTTCAAATTTAGCCTTTGCCATTTTAAAAGTCCTCCTTATAAAAGTTAAAAATTAATAAAATAAGTTTCATTATCTATAAAACTTAACCCAACTGCTTTCATTATATTAAAAACAGTAAGGTTTTTCAAGTATTATTTGTAAAATAGCCTTTCATCGTCAACTATTTCGTTTTTGCAGCAAGCACCTCGTCCTGTACATTCTTTGGAACCTGCTCATATTTTTCAAAGAACATAGAGTAGTTACCACGTCCCTGTGTCTTTGAACGCAAGTCTGTAGAATAACCAAACATTTTTGCGAGTGGAACATATGCCCGAACGATCTTGCCGCCGCCAATATCGTCCATGCCCTCAATGCGTCCACGACGTGAATTGATATCACCAATTACATCGCCCATATATTCCTCTGGCATTGTTACTTCTACTTTCATAATCGGCTCAAGAAGTACTGGTGATGCTTTCTGCATTGCTTCTTTAAACGCAAGCGAACCTGCAATATGGAAAGCCATCTCAGAAGAGTCCACCTCATGATATGATCCATCGTATACGTTCGCATATACACCAACAACAGGGAATCCTCCAAGAATACCTGCGCGTGTAGCTTCCTCAATACCTTCTCCGACTGCCGGAATATATTCCTTCGGAATTGCGCCACCAACAACTGTTGACTCAAATTTGAACAGCTCTTCACCATTTGCATCCATCGGTGCAAAGCGAACCTTACAATGGCCATACTGTCCACGTCCACCTGACTGTTTTGCATATTTAGAATCCACTTCAACTTCTTTTGTAATTGCTTCCTTATATGCAACTTGTGGTGCACCTACGTTCGCTTCAACCTTAAACTCACGAAGAAGTCTGTCCACAATAATTTCAAGATGGAGCTCACCCATACCTGCAATGATAGTCTGTCCTGTCTCTGCATTGGTGTGTGCGCGGAATGTAGGATCTTCTTCTGCAAGCTTTGCAAGTGCCTCACCCATCTTGCCCTGGCCTGCTTTTGTCTTAGGCTCAATTGCAAGCTCAATAACTGGTTCAGGGAATTCCATAGACTCCAGAATTACCGGATGCTGGTCATCACAAATCGTATCACCTGTTGTTGTAAGCTTAAATCCAACAGCTGCTGCAATATCCCCGGAATAAACTCTTTCCAGTTCAGCCCTCTTATTTGCATGCATCTGCAGAAGACGGCCGACACGTTCTTTTTTATCTTTTGTCGCATTCAGCACGTAGGAACCGGATTTCAGCACACCGGAGTACACACGGATAAATGCCAGCTTTCCTACGAACGGATCCGTCATGATTTTGAACGCCAGTGCAGAGAACGGTTCGTCATCGGATGAATGCCGTTCTACTTCATTGCCATCTAAATCAACGCCCTTGATTGCTTCTACATCTGTCGGTGCAGGCATAAATTCCAGCACTGCATCCAGCAGCTTCTGAACACCCTTGTTGCGGTAAGCAGAACCGCAGCATACAGGAATTGCGGCACACTCGCAGGTAGCCTTGCGCAGAACCTTCTTTAAATCTTCTATGGACGGTTCCTCGCCTTCCAGATACTGCATCATTAAATCATCATCTAATTCGCAGATTTTTTCAATCAGCTCTGTATGATATAATTCTGCGTCGTCTTTCATGTCATCTGGAATTGCGGTAACAGAAATATCGTCGCCCTTATCGTCGTTGTAAATATATGCTTCCATCTCGAACAGGTCGATAATTCCCTTGAACTCATCTTCCTTGCCGATTGGAATCTGTAAAATAATTGCGTTTTTGCCAAGCCTTGTACGAATCTGGTCGACAGCACCGTAGAAATTCGCACCCAGAATGTCCATTTTATTAATAAAAGCCATTCTCGGTACATTGTAGGTATCTGCCTGGCGCCATACATTTTCTGACTGCGGCTCAACACCACCCTTTGCACAGAAGACGCCGACAGCGCCGTCCAGTACACGGAGCGAACGCTCAACTTCAACTGTGAAATCAACGTGTCCCGGTGTATCAATAATATTGATACGGTGCTCTAATGCACCTGGCTTTACTTTTGTGTGGTCTTCCAAAGTCCAGTGACAGGTTGTAGCGGCTGAAGTAATCGTGATGCCCCTTTCCTGCTCCTGCTCCATCCAGTCCATCGTAGCAGTGCCTTCGTGAGTATCACCAATCTTATAGTTAATACCGGTATAGTACAAAATACGCTCCGTCAGCGTAGTCTTGCCAGCATCGATATGAGCCATGATACCAATATTTCTGGTTCTCTCTAATGGATATTCTCTCCCAGCCAAGATTTTTTCCTCCTAATTATAATGCAAAATGCACTAGAATCTGTAGTGGGCAAATGCTTTGTTTGCTTCTGCCATCTTGTGCATATCTTCTTTACGCTTTACAGACGCGCCTGTATTATTGGCAGCATCCATAATTTCGTTCGCCAGTCTTTCTTCCATTGTTTTCTCAGACCTTTTGCGGGAAAACATGGTCATCCAGCGAAGCGCCAGTGCCTGGCGGCGGTCCGGCCTTACTTCAATCGGCACCTGATAGGTGGCACCGCCGATACGCCTTGCCTTTACCTCCAGAACCGGCATAATGTTATTCATTGCATCTTCAAAAACCTCCAGGGCAGGCCTGTCTGTTTTTTCTGCAACCCGCTCAAATGCGTGGTATACAATTTTCTGCGCAATACCCTTCTTGCCATCCAGCATGATGTTATTAATCAGCTTCGTAACAACTGTATTGTTGTAAATCGGGTCCGCTAATACTTCTCTTTTCTGAGTATGTCCTTTACGTGGCACGATACTTCCCTCCTTAATCATTTTCTGCTGCCAGGAATTTATCCGGGCAGGCTTCCTAATTCGATTAATTCAATGGTACTCACATGTTGTGTTCGTGCGGAAATATTTATATCAAAATAGGCCGCCGGCCTGCCGTTTCCGGCTGTCCCGGCATCAAATAATTCCAACACTAACCTCTGCCTGCGCGCTGCTGCGCCACAGGCGCGTCCTGATACATATAAGCAATTGCTCCGCCAGAAATAAAATCTTATTTCTTAGCTTCCTTCGGCCTCTTGGCACCGTATTTGGAACGGGCCTGGCGCCTGTTAGCAACACCTGCCGTATCAAGCGTACCTCTGATGATGTGGTATCTTGTACCAGGTAAATCCTTTACTCTGCCGCCACGGATAAGAACAACACTATGCTCCTGTAAGTTATGGCCTTCACCCGGAATGTAGCTTGTCACTTCAATTCCGTTAGAAAGACGCACCCTGGCAATCTTTCGAAGCGCTGAGTTAGGTTTCTTAGGAGTTGCTGTCTTAACAGCAGTGCAGACACCGCGCTTCTGTGGAGAAGATGTATCGGTAGCTTTCTTCTGTAAAGAGTTCCATCCTTTCTGAAGGGCTGGTGCTGTAGACTTCTTTGCAGCTGTCTTTCTTCCTTTTCTTACTAACTGGTTAAATGTTGGCATTATTTTCACCTCCTGCATTTTATAGGATGTGTGCAATATTATCACACGCTAGAATATTATATATAGAGTTTTTTAGAATGTCAAGGAAGATTTCCCTATTTCAGCACATTTTCAGCATATTGCACTGTTTCATGGTTATTTTACCCCGATTTTAGAAATAAATACCATTCGGAGAGAATTTTTCTTTTTCACGTAACAGAATAAAAAACGGCGGCCTGAAATCTGTTATTTCAAAACCGCCGCAAAATATTATATTATAACTGCCAGACAGCAGCCTGGTTCCAGCATCCCGCCAGCCACAGCCCGGGCCCGGTTCCAGCGCCTACTCCATAAACGCAAACTTTCCTTCTTCTGCTTCCCCGGCGTCCCCTATTCCGTCAAACGCCGCATCATCCAGGGCTATATCTTCCTCCCTGTCAGTTCCTTCCAGAAAATCCCCGTCTGCCTGTTCTTCCTCGAACAGTTCCTCGTCTTCATCGTCATCATCCATCGCAAACAGCGCCGTACTGCTCACTGCCGCGTCCTTCGGGGAGCCTGCCCCTTCGTCAAACTCAGCAAAATCTTCTTCCCCGAACAGCACTTCCTGTTCGTTGATATCCGAATCCAGCCGTATGCTGCGGTAGCGCTTCATGCCGGTACCAGCCGGAATCAGCTTTCCGATAATGACATTTTCTTTCAGGCCGATAAGCGGGTCAATTTTTCCTTTAATCGCAGCTTCTGTCAGAACCTTCGTTGTTTCCTGGAACGATGCTGCCGACAGGAACGAATTGGTAGCCAGGGATGCTTTTGTAATACCCAGCAGCACCTGTGCGCCCTCAGCCAGCTCCATTCCTTCTTTTTCCAGCCTCTCGTTTGCATCTTCAAAGTCCAGGTTATCCACCAGCGTGCCTGGCAGGAACTCAGAATCCCCGTTATTTTCAATGCGGATTTTCTTCAGCATCTGGCGTACAATCACTTCAATATGCTTATCATTGATTTCCACACCCTGCAGGCGGTAAACACGCTGCACCTCGCGCAGCAGGTAATCCTGAACGGCCCGCACGCCTTTAATCTTTAAGATATCATGCGGATTCACAGAACCTTCTGTTAATTCGTCGCCGGCTTCCAGCACAGCCCCGTCCATAACCTTGATGCGTGAGCCGTATGGAATCAGGTACGTTTTCGTTTCGCCCGAATCCTGGTTTGTTACAATAATCTCACGTTTTTTCTTCGTGTCCTTAATCGTGGCAACGCCGCCAAATTCCGTAATAATTGCAAGTCCTTTCGGCTTTCTTGCCTCAAAAAGCTCCTCGACACGGGGAAGACCCTGTGTAATGTCGTCCCCGGCAACGCCGCCCGAGTGGAAGGTACGCATCGTCAGCTGTGTACCCGGCTCGCCGATAGACTGCGCCGCAATAATACCGATTGCTTCGCCTACCTGCACGGACTGCCCGGTTGCCATGTTCGTACCATAGCATTTTGCACAGACACCCATATGCGAGCGGCAGGTCAGAATGGTACGGATTTTCAGCTTTGTAATCGGCTCGCCATGTGCATCCACGCCAGCGCTCATAATTTTTGCCGCGCGTCTTGGCGTAATCATATGGTTAGCTTTTACAAGCACATTGCCTTCCCTGTCATAAACAGTTTCGCATGAGAACCGTCCCGTAAGGCGTTCCTGCAGGCTCTCGATTTCTTCCTTGCCATCCATAAATGCAGATACGACCATGCCCGGAATCTCGCGGTCTTTTCCTTCATTACAGTCTGATTCCAGTACAATCAGCTCCTGCGAGACGTCTACCAGACGCCTGGTCAGGTAACCGGAATCCGCGGTACGCAGCGCCGTATCGGACATTCCTTTTCTGGCTCCGTGGGCAGACATGAAATATTCAAGTACGTCAAGCCCCTCACGGAAGTTTGACTTAATCGGCATCTCGATTGTCCGTCCGGTTGTATCAGCCATCAGCCCGCGCATGCCCGCCAGCTGTTTAATCTGTTTATCCGAACCGCGGGCACCGGAATCTGCCATCATGAAAATATTGTTATATTTATCCAGGCCGGACAGCAGCGCTTTTGTCAGCTCGTCATCCGTCTCTTTCCATACTTCAACAACTTCTTTATAGCGTTCTTCTTCGGTAATCAGGCCGCGCTTATACTGCTTTGTAATCCGGTCAACCGTATTCTGTGCATCGTTAATCAGCTCCGGCTTCTGCGGCGGCACGGTCATGTCCGAAATAGACACGGTCATCGCAGCCCTGGTCGAATATTTATAGCCCATGGACTTAATATCGTCCAGCACCTCTGCCGTGCGTGTCGCGCCATGCACGTTGATAACTTTTTCCAGAATCTGTTTTAACTGCTTTTTAGCTACATGGAAATCGACTTCCAGCAGCAGCTCGTTTTCCGGAATGCTGCGGTCTACAAATCCCAGGTCCTGCGGAATGATTTCGTTAAATAAAAACCTGCCCAGCGTGGATTCAATCGTGCCGGATTTTACAGTGCCGTCCGGCATGTGCTTGCTGACACGCACATGAACGCGGCTGTGCAGCGTGCACGCCTGGTTTTCATATGCTAAAATAGCTTCGTTTATATTTTTATAATAAGCCCCCTCGCCTAACGAGCCCGGGCGTTCCTGTGTCAGATAATAAATGCCAAGCACCATATCCTGGGAAGGAACTGCCACCGGCCCGCCGTCGGACGGCTTTAACAGGTTATTCGGAGACAGCAGCATAAAGCGGCATTCCGCCTGCGCTTCCTGTGATAACGGAAGATGCGCTGCCATCTGGTCGCCGTCAAAGTCTGCATTGTAAGCCGTACATACAAGCGGATGCAGCTTGATAGCCTTGCCTTCTACCAGAATCGGCTCAAAGGCCTGAATGCCGAGACGGTGCAGGGTAGGCGCACGGTTTAACATAACCGGATGCTCTTTGATAACTTCTTCCAGAACGTCCCATACTTCTGTCTGCAAGCGCTCTACCATTTTTTTCGCACTCTTGATATTGTGCGCCGTGCCGTTTGATACAAGCTCTTTCATAACAAACGGCTTAAACAGCTCGATAGCCATTTCTTTCGGAAGGCCGCACTGGTAAATTTTCAGCTCCGGCCCTACGACAATAACGGAACGGCCGGAATAATCGACACGCTTTCCTAACAGGTTCTGGCGGAAACGCCCGCCCTTGCCCTTTAACATATCGGATAAGGATTTCAGCGCACGGTTGCCAGGCCCTGTAACCGGACGCCCGCGCCTGCCGTTATCAATCAGGGCATCTACTGCTTCCTGCAGCATCCTCTTTTCATTGCGGACAATAATATCCGGTGCGCCCAGCTCTAACAGCCTGCGCAGCCGGTTATTGCGGTTGATAATCCTTCTATATAAATCATTCAGGTCAGAGGTCGCAAAACGCCCGCCGTCCAGCTGCACCATCGGGCGCAAGTCTGGCGGCAGTACCGGAATGACCGTCATAATCATCCATTCCGGCTTGTTTCCTGATTCATAAAATGCATCTACAACTTCTAACCGTTTGATAATCCTTGCACGCTTCTGCCCGGTCGCATCTTTTAACGCTGCCTTTAAGGAAGCAGAATCCTTTTCCAGGTCAATGGCCTGCAAAAGCTCCAGAACAGACTCAGCGCCCATGCCGACACGGAACGCGCTGCCATATTTTTCCCTTGCTTCCTGATATTCATTTTCCGAAAGCACCTGCTTGTAGCTTAACTCGGTCGTCCCCGGATCCAGTACAATATAAGAAGCAAAATACAGTACTTTTTCCAGTGTCCTTGGCGACAAATCCAGAATCAGGCCCATGCGGCTTGGAATGCCTTTAAAATACCAGATATGGGAAACAGGCGCTGCCAGCTCAATATGCCCCATGCGCTCCCTGCGGACGCTTGCTTTTGTAATTTCCACGCCGCAGCGGTCACAGACAACACCTTTATAACGGATTTTTTTATACTTGCCGCAGTGGCATTCCCAGTCTTTGCTCGGCCCGAAAATCTTCTCGCAGTAAAGCCCGTCTTTTTCCGGTTTCAGCGTCCGGTAATTAATCGTCTCCGGTTTTTTTACTTCCCCCTTCGACCATTCCCTGATTTTTTCCGGCGAGGCCAGACCAATCTGAATCGCATCAAACTGAATTGGCTGATTGGTTTCTTCGTTCATAACTTCTGACATATATGGCACTCCCTTCTATTCCATATCTGAAATATCTGAACCGTCTTCATCAAAGTCATCTACAAAAATAGAATCGTCTTCATCTTCTTCCAGCTCATCGTCTTCTGCGTCGACAAGCTCCTCACTCTCAGCGTCAAATTCCTTCTTGGAAAATCCCATTTTGCTAAACGATTCATTGCTTTCAAACGCAAAATCCTTGTCTCCCGAAATAATGGAATTCAAATCCGTATTACCATATTCGCTCGTTTCCATTAACTGCACTTCATTGCGGTATTCATCCAGCACGCGCACATCCAGCGCCAGTGACTGCAGCTCCTTTAAAAGCACCTTAAAGGACTCCGGAATGCCAGGTTCCGGGATATTTTCCCCTTTGATAATCGCTTCATAGGTCTTGACACGCCCGACAACGTCATCCGATTTGACCGTCAGGATTTCCTGCAGCGTGTAAGAAGCGCCATATGCTTCCAGCGCCCATACTTCCATTTCCCCAAAACGCTGCCCGCCGAACTGGGCCTTGCCGCCCAATGGCTGCTGTGTTACGAGGGAATACGGGCCGGTCGAACGCGCATGAATCTTATCGTCTACCAGGTGATGCAGCTTCAGGTAATGCATGTGCCCGATGGTTACCGGCGAGTCAAAATATTCCCCGGTACGCCCGTCACGCAGCCTGACTTTTCCATCCCTTGAAATCGGAACATCCTTCCAGAGTTCCCGGTGGTCCCGGTGGTCTGACAGGTACTGCATGACATCCGGGCGCAGCTGTTCCTGATATTTTGCTTCAAATTCTTCCCATTCCAGATTGACATAGTCATTTGCCAGCTCCAGCGTGTCCTGGATATCCACTTCACGCGCGCCGTCAAACACCGGTGTCTCTATATTAAAGCCAAGCGCTTTTGCAGCAAGGCTTAAATGAATTTCCAAAACCTGCCCGATATTCATACGGGAAGGCACGCCCAGCGGATTCAGCACGATATCCAGCGGCCGCCCGTTTGGCAGAAACGGCATATCCTCAACCGGAAGCACGCGCGAAACCACACCCTTGTTTCCATGACGTCCGGCCATTTTATCCCCGACTGAAATTTTACGTTTCTGTGCAATATAAATGCGCACAGCCTGGTTGACGCCCGGAGACAGCTCATCGCCGTTATCCCTGGTAAATACTTTGGCATCTACCACGATTCCGTATTCGCCATGCGGCACTTTTAAGGAAGTATCGCGTACTTCCCTTGCTTTTTCGCCAAAAATCGCCCGCAGCAGGCGTTCTTCTGCGGTCAGCTCGGTCTCCCCTTTCGGCGTTACCTTGCCGACCAGAATATCCCCGGCACGCACTTCCGCACCGATGCGGATAATGCCGCGTTCATCCAGGTCTTTGAGTGCATCGTCGCCGACACCCGGCACATCCCTTGTAATTTCTTCCGGCCCGAGCTTTGTGTCACGCGCTTCTGCTTCATATTCCTCGATATGAATGGACGTATATACATCATCCTGTACCAGACGCTCGCTTAACAATACGGCGTCTTCATAGTTATAGCCTTCCCAGGTCATAAATCCAATCAGTGGATTTTTGCCAAGCGCCAGCTCGCCCTGGGATGTCGAAGGGCCGTCTGCAATGACTTCATTTGCCTCTACATGCTCTCCCTTAAATACAACCGGCCTCTGGTTATAGCAGTTGCTCTGGTTGCTTCGCGTAAACTTGGAAAGACGGTAGGTACTGAGCGTCCCATCGTCATTCCTGATTTTAATTTCATTTGATACCGAGCTTTCTACCACGCCCGGCTTTTTTGCAAGCACGCACACGCCGGAGTCTACCGCAGCTTTCGGCTCCATGCCGGTACCTACAACCGGCGCTTCGGTTGTCAGAAGCGGCACGGCCTGGCGCTGCATATTGGAACCCATCAGCGCGCGGTTTGCATCATCGTTTTGCAGAAACGGAATTAAAGCCGTTGCAACAGAAAACACCATTTTCGGAGATACGTCCATATAATCAAACATCGTCTTATCGTATTCCTGTGTTTCCTCCAGATAACGGCCTGATACGGAATTACGCACAAAATGCCCGTTTTCATCCAGCTTTTCATTCGCCTGGGCTACATGGTAATTGTCTTCTTCATCTGCCGTCATGTAAACGACTTCTTCGGTGACCCTTGGATTTTTCGGGTCAGTTTTATCGATTTTACGGTATGGCGCTTCTACAAAGCCATACTCATTGATTCTTGCATAACAGGCCAGCGAGTTAATCAGGCCGATGTTCGGGCCTTCGGGTGTCTCTATCGGGCACATTCTTCCATAATGGGAATAATGCACGTCACGTACCTCGAATCCGGCACGGTCCCTCGAAAGACCGCCAGGCCCCAGTGCAGACAGACGCCTTTTATGCGTCAGCTCGCCAAGCGGGTTATTCTGATCCATAAACTGCGACAGCTGGGAAGAACCAAAAAACTCCTTGACCGCCGCGGTCACCGGCTTGATATTAATCAGGCTCTGCGGGGAAATCCCTTCCAAATCCTGCGTGGTCATGCGCTCGCGCACAACCCTCTCCAGCCTGGACAAGCCGATGCGGTACTGGTTTTGCAGCAGCTCACCGACCGCACGGATGCGGCGGTTTCCCAGGTGGTCAATATCGTCATCATTGCCGATGCCCCACTCTAAATGCATGTTATAATTAATGGATGCAAATATATCTTCCTTTGTAATATGCTTCGGAATCAAAAGCGCAGCATTTTTGCGGATAAGCAGTTTTAACTCGTCTGCATCTGCCCCTTCGTTTTCTTCCAGCAGCTTTTTCAGGGCCGGATAATAAACCAGCTCACGGATGCCTGCTTCTTCCGGGTCGATTTCCGGGCACCAGGCACGCAGGTCAACCATCATCGACGAGAGTACCTTTACGTTGCGCTCCTCGGTCTGAATCCAGACAAACGGCACTGCTGCATTCTGGATTTTTTCAGCTGCTTCACGGGAAAGCTCCGTGCCCGGCTGCAGCTCTATGACTTCCCCGGTTTCCGGGTCCGGGAACGACAGCGCTTCTGCAAGCACCTGTCCTTTTAAGCGGTTTTTAAAGTGAAGCTTCTTATTAAATTTATAACGCCCAACCTTTGCAAGGTCATATCTTCTCGGGTCAAAAAACATTGCCGTAATCAGGCTTTCCGCACTGTCTACCGTCAGCGGCTCGCCCGGGCGGATTTTTTTATAAAGCTCCAGCAGGCCCTGCTCATAATTCGTCGCCACATCCTTGCCGAAGCTTGCAACAATCTTTGGCTCCTCGCCAAACAAATCTATAATTTCCTGGTTCGTCCCTACACCAAGCGCACGAACGAGTACAGTAATCGGGACCTTCCTTGTCCGGTCTACACGAACATAAAAAACGTCATTGGAGTCTGTTTCATATTCCAGCCATGCGCCACGGTTTGGAATTACGGTACAGGTGTATAAAGTCTTGCCGACTTTATCATGGGAAACTGCATAGTAAATACCCGGCGAACGCACTAACTGGCTTACAATAACACGTTCTGCGCCATTTATGACAAACGTGCCCGTCTCGGTCATCAGCGGCAGGTCTCCCATGAAAATTTCATGGTCGTTGATTTCGCCATTTTCTTTATTATACAGTCTGACTTTTACTTTCAGAGGAGCCGCATAAGTCGCATCTCTTTCTTTACATTCCGGGATTGTGTATTTTACGTCATCCTCGCACAATGTAAAGTCAACAAAATCCAGACTCAGATGTCCGCTGTAATCTGAAATCGGAGAGATGTCTGCAAACACTTCTTTTAAGCCCTCTTTGAGAAACCACTGATAGGAGTCTTTTTGGACTTCAATCAGGTTCGGCATTTCCAGAACCTCTTTTTGTCTCGAGTAACTCATACGTATGCTTCTGCCAGTATTTACCGGACGTATTCTGTTCTTCTCCATATGACGTTTCACCTCTCGTTCTTTATTTTTAACAAAAAAGCACATTTAGCTGTTTGATGCGGCTTTGCTACCAGATGTTGTATGTCCGTAAAAAAGCGCAAAAAAGCTAATTCGCACAATAGGTGCAATCTATATGATAGCACAAGGGTTTGTCGTCCGTCAAGAAGATTTTCCAGAAATTTGCAAGATAAAAGCAGCCGTTCAGCCAGGGACTTTGCACTTGCTGCAAAGTCCGTAAGAAAGTGTAAATTATGCCGGGGGTGAATCCAGCCTTTTGCGAAACGAATTTTCATGGGCTGGATTCAGAGGCTGCGGCGCTCTTTCAGGTTCAGTATGAAATGCCGCTTATCCGGCTTCTGGTAATCCAGCAGCACAGGGAACATCATATTCTGTTCCACGGTCAGCTCCGGAATCAAATGAAACGCCTGAAATATAAACCCGATATTCCGGCGGCGGAATACGGTAAGCCTGCTTTCTTCCATAGAATATATATCCCTGCCACCGATAAATACTTTGCCGCAGTCCGGCGTGTCCAGCGCTCCTATCATATTCAGCAGCGTGCTTTTGCCAGACCCGGATTCCCCGACAACTGCCACATACTCACCCTTCGGCACGGAAAAGCTGACATTTTTCAAAGCACGCACCGCGGCCACGCCGCTGCCAAAGGTTTTGGAAACTGAATGAACTTCCAGTAAATGCAATGTTTTCCTGCCATATGCTTACTGTAAGATTACAATTTTGAAGAATTTAAGAAACTGAGGGTAAAAACCGTCCCCTTTCCCAGGCGGCTGTCTGCTTCTATGGTGCCGTTATGCGCTTCCACAATCATTTTTGCAAGCGGCAGGCCCAGCCCGATGCCCTGGGTGTCCTGTGAAAAACGGCTCCGGTAAAAGCGCTTGAAAATATGAAACAAATCTTCCGGATGAATGCCGCTCCCATTATCCCCGATGGCAATTTGGACCGCAAATGCAGACTGTTTCCACGATATGCGGACAAATCCGCCCGGCTCTGTATGGTCGAGTGCGTTTTTGACCAGATTGTCCACCGCTTCCATCATCCAGCTGCGGTCACACAAAAGCAGCACACTGTCATCACCGGACAGGAAAATTTCTTTCTGCTCCTGTCTGGCCCGGTATGCAAAATGCATTTCTGTCTCTTTCATCATATCTGCAACATTTTCCGGTGTTTTTTCAAACACAGCCGCACCGGCGTCCAGCTTCGCCAGTTTTAAAAGATTCTGTACAAGCGTTTCAATCCGGTCCAGCTCCTGTTCACTAAGCCGCACAAATTCCTGTATCTGCGGCAGCTCCTGCGCTTCATCCAGCAAGAGCCCGTTATAAATATTTAAAGCCGCAAGCGGCGTTTTCAGCTGGTGGGAAATATCGGAGATTGTATGCTTTAAAAACTGTTTTGACTTTCGTTCACTGTCTGCGTGGGCGTTTAATACGGCTGCAAGGGAATTCATTTCGTGAAACAGCCTGTACAGCTGGCCTTCCTCCTCACAGTCTATGCGCGCTGTCTGGTCACCGGACAGATACGCTGCCATCTGCGCGGCTGCCTGTTCCAGGATTTCATTCTGCTGTTTCAGATACCGCCAGAAGGCAGCCAGAACCGCTGCCGCAAAAACCGGGAAAGACGCCAGCATATAAATAGCCGCATGCTGCGTGCCAGACCAGATAAGCAGTGCAGATATCCCGGCAAACAGAAGCATATATAAACCAATTGCCTGAAATAAGAATCATGAGGTAAGCGCCTCGTGGACGCTCCCTCCCGAACCGTGCGGGCACCTCTCG
>OFHA01001853.1_pt1 | contig 13458 bp, 12 predicted proteins | sample 1521891 | NCBI WGS metagenome assembly OFHA01 (sample SAMEA3504089, study PRJEB24116) | mouse gut metagenome | biome: mouse gut; feature: mouse-associated habitat; material: faeces | place: Denmark | collected 2011 | reverse complement strand
GGCGGAGCAGCTGGATCTGATTATTGCGGCGACACTGACTCCCGATCATGTCCTGCCGCCGTTATCCTGCGAGATTCAAAGCGCGCTGGGCGCCGTTCATGCAGCAGCCTATGATCTTTGCGCTGCCTGTTCAGGCTTTGTCTTTGCGTTAAATACGGCGCAGGCATATATTCAAAGCGGCATGTATCGGAATATCCTGCTCGTTGGCGCAGAGACATTGTCAAAACTGATGGACTGGACAGACCGCTCGACCTGTGTGCTGTTTGGAGACGGCGCAGGAGCAGCGGTAATTACAGCCGAAGAAGAAGGGCTGTTTGCGGGCGTACAGGGTTCTGACGGATCCAAAGGCGCGGTGCTTTCCTGCGGGGGCAGACCGCTGCAGCATCCGTTTGCGGCCCGTGAGCCGGAGCATCCATATGTGCAGATGAACGGTCAGGAAGTCTATAAATTTGCTGTCCGTACGGTTCCAAACTGCATTCATCAGGTACTGGAGCAGGCCGGCATTCAGCCGCAGGACGTGTCTTTGTTTTTACTGCATCAGGCGAATCAGAGAATTATCGAAGCAGTAGCAAAGCGTTTAAAGCAGCCGATAGATAAATTTCCGGTGTGTCTGGAAGAGTGCGGAAATATTTCTGCCGCCAGTGTGCCGATTTTATTAGACAGAGTAAACAGGGACGGCAGATTAAAAAAAGGAGATATCATCGTACTGGCAGGATTTGGAGCGGGACTTACCTGGGGAGCGGCGGTACTGACCTGGTAGACCACAGACACACATATCCGCCCCTGCCTGTCAGAAAAGGAGTAACGAACATGGATACGGAGCAGACATTAAACAGGCTTTTGGTAGAGTTCTTTAAATACATCATGGAAATAGAAGAAAAAAAGCTGATTACCGATGAATTTAGGGAAATTACGTATAATGATATGCATATTATCGAAGCAATCGGCATTGATAAGCCGAAAAAAATGTCTGAAATTGCAAAGATCATGTCTGTAACGACAGGAACGCTGACAAAAGCCGTCGATTCTCTGGAAAAGAAAGGATACGTACAGCGGCAGCGCAGCAGGCAGGATAAGCGGGTTGTGAATATCACGCTGACACAGCAGGGCGTCACCGCATTCAGGCATCATGAAAAATTTCATCAGGATATGATTGCGTTTATACTGGAACATGTGAGCGAGGAAGAAAGCCGCGTGCTTCGTCATGCGCTGGAACGTCTGATGGGATATTTTCGGCAAAAATATAATCCGGCGTAACGTACGATCGATATTTCCGCAAAAAAGAAAGGTTGGAAGCCTTTCTTTTTTTGTGGAAAAATAAAGTGCCGTTTCTATGTCTGGCGCATAACCGGTTATCTTTTTAACAGATCGATCGTTTTTTGATCTTTGATCCCGCTGAAAAATTTGTCCAGTACTTTATCAAACAGATCGATTTGCGGACATGCTTCGGAAAACAGAGTCATCGACGATTTTAATTTCATATCATCCGGAAATCCGAACACTCTGTTTGCATCGCTTGTTTCCAGCTGCAGCAGCGCTTCGCAGATTTCCATGAGATGCGAACGAAGCAAAGGCTCTTCCATATAGGCTTTCGCTTCTTCCAGATCCTGAATGGAATAGTAATTGCTGATTTCCGTCGTGCCCAGTCCCGCGATCTGCGGGAAAATGTACCACATCCAATGGCTTTGCTTGCGCCCGTTTTTAATTTCGGTCAGTGCGTTTGGGTAATCTCTGAGCTGTGCGTCAATAAAACGGTTCAGATGTAATGGTTCCATTTGAATTCCTCCTTATAGTTGTATTTTCAATCACATTCTAATCTATAGTTTATATGAGACCGGACAAGAAAGCAATGTATATTTACCAGTTGCTGAACATTTTCAACTATGGTATGATAGAGAAAGAAATGTATATGAAAAAGTGCGTATGCAATATGCAGAAAGGAATTGAAATGACACTCTTAATCAGAAACGGCCATGTGATCGATCCGGCTTCCCAGAGAGACGACATAGCCGACGTACTTGTACAGGATGGAATCATTGTGAAAGTAATGCCGCAGATACAGGAAGCAGCCGACCAGCAGATCGATGCGGCTGGCTGCTATGTCATGCCGGGATTTATTGATCTGCATGTACATCTGCGCGACCCCGGGTTTGAGCGCAAGGAAACGGTCGTTACGGGAGCCGCGGCTGCGGCGCATGGCGGTTTTACGACGATTGTCGCGATGCCGAATACAAAACCGGTAGTCGATCATGCGGATGTCGTAAATTATGTTCATCATAAAGCGGCGAGTGTGACAAAAGTAAATGTTCTCCAGGCAGGAGCGATTACAAAAAAGATGGAAGGACAGCAGCTGGCGGATATCGAAAAGATGGTACAGGCAGGCAGTCCCGCGATTACTGAAGACGGGAAATCCGTGATGAACGCTTACCTGCTGCAGGAGGCAATGAAGCTGGCAAACCGGCTGGATATACCAGTGCTGTCTCACTGCGAGGATATCAATCTGGTGAACGGCGGCGTTGTCAACGCAGATGACAACGCGTGGAAGAGCGAACTGCCGGGTATTACGAACAGTGTGGAAAATGTGATTATCATTCGGGACGTGCAGCTGGCGAGAGAGACGGGAGTAAAGCTGCACCTGTGTCATTGTTCTACAAAAGAAAGCGTGGAAATCGTAAAACTGGCGAAGGCAAGAGGCAACCGGGTGTCTGCAGAAGTATGTCCGCATCATTTTACGCTGACCTCAGACGATATGGTCCATGGAGATACCAATTATAAAATGAATCCGCCGCTGCGTACAAAAGAAGATGTGGAAGCGCTGCGGCAGGGGTTAAAAGAAGATATTATGGACGTGATTTCGACAGATCATGCGCCGCATACAAAGGAAGAAAAGAATGATTCCATGCTTCGCGCGCCGTTTGGAATTATCGGGCTGGAAACAGCCGCTTCCCTGACGTATTCGGAACTGGTGCTGGGCGGATATCTGACGCCGATGCAGATGGCTGAGAAAATGAGCTGCAATCCGGCCCGCGTGCTCGGGATCGATAAGGGCAGTCTGCAGGAAGGAAAGACTGCGGATATTGTAATTTTTGATCCGGAAAAAACATATACGATCGACGCTTCCAGATTTGCGTCCAGGAGCAGAAATACGCCGTTTCAGGGGCGCACGGTTACAGGAGCGGTCCGGGCGACCATTGCGGGAGGAGAGGTCATTTATCAGAGCGGCTGGTAAGAAAGCGGAACACGATAGCGGCGCCAGATCGCACAAAGCAGCAGTCAGAGTATGGGAACAGTGAAAAATAAATGAAAAGAGGCAGAAAATGATTAATAAACTGATCGATAAAATAAAAAAAACAAAAGCGCCGGTTGTCGTAGGACTCGACCCGATGCTTTCCTATGTACCGGAACATATAAAGGAGAAGTCTTTCGCACAGTATGGAGAGACGTTTGAGGGCGCGGCAGATGCAATCTGGCAGTTTAACAAAGGGATTATTGACAGCGTATATGATCTGATTCCGGCAGTCAAGCCGCAGATAGCGATTTATGAGCAGTATGGGATCGAAGGGTTACAGGCGTTTCAAAAAACAGTGGACTATTGTCATGAAAAAGATCTTGTAGTGATCGGCGATGTGAAGCGGGGAGACATCGGTTCCACGTCCGCGGCTTATGCAGCGGCGCATCTTGGACACGTAACGGTTGGCAGCAAAAAGTTATCGGCGTTTGGAGAAGATTTTGCGACGGTCAATCCGTATTTTGGAACAGACGGTATCCAGCCGTTTTTGGATGTCTGTAAGGAAGAGAAGAAAGGTTTGTTCATTCTTGTGAAAACTTCCAACCCGTCCAGCGGAGAATTTCAGGATCGTCTGACAGGCGACAGACCGCTGTACGAATATGTGGGAGAAAAAGTCGCGCAGTGGGGCGCAGAGCATATGGGAGAAGATTACAGCTACATCGGCGCGGTTGTGGGCGCAACGTACCCGCAGGCCGGAAAAATTATGCGAAAGATCATGCCGAAAACACTGATTCTCGTTCCGGGATACGGCGCGCAGGGCGGAAAAGGCGCGGATCTGGTCAGCTATTTTAATGAAGACGGATTAGGCGCTATCGTAAATTCGTCAAGAGGAATTATCGCGGCTTATAAACAGGAGCAGTATGCGCGGTTTTCTCCGCAAAATTACGCAGACGCCTCCAGACAGGCTGTTTTGGATATGATCGAAGATATTAACGGCGCGCTTGCACAGGCGCGGTAAAAACAGGCGGTAATGGGAAGGATTTTTCAGATACGCTCTGGGAGAGGAAGAAAAAGAAGGGGTGCAGGAAATGATTCAGAAATTTAAAGAAGAAGCAGTCATTATCCGCCAGGAAGAGATCGCTACGGATATCTATAGTATGTGGCTGCATACGGATAAAATCGCGCATATGGCGTGCGCGGGTCAGTTTGTCGGCGTGTACTGCAGAGATGGCAGCAGATTTTTGCCGAGGCCAATCAGTATCTGCGAGATCGATAAAGACGATCAGGCGATTCGTATTGTCTATCGTGTGGCTGGGAAAGGGACCGATGAGTTTTCTTATATGCGGACCGGAATGCCGCTGTATGTGATCGGGCCGCTCGGAAACGGCTATCCGCAGAAGAAGGACAAAGCGTTTCTGATTGGCGGAGGGATCGGTATACCGCCGCTGCTGCAGCTGGCAAAGGATCTGGATTGTGCAAAAGAGATTGTGCTGGGTTATCAGAACCGACAGACCTTTTTGAGCGACCAGTTTGAATTGTGCGGAAATGTGCATATAGCGACAGAGGACGGTTCTGTCGGCGTCAGGGGAAACGTACTGGATCTGATTTCGAAAAAGCAGCTGCATGCAGACGTGATCTATGCCTGCGGCCCGATGCCGATGCTGCGTGCGGTGAAACAGTATGCAAAAGAAAACCAGATCGAATGCTGGATTTCACTGGAAGAGCGGATGGCCTGCGGCGTGGGCGCCTGTCTGGGATGCGTCTGCAGATCGAAGCATAAAGACGAGCATACGCATGTGAAAAATAAAAGAATCTGTACAGAAGGGCCGGTATTTGACGCAGAGGAGGTGGATATTTGATGAATACAAAAGTAAATATCGCGGGAATTACGTTTAAAAATCCAATTCTGACTGCGTCCGGTACCTTTGGCTCCGGACAGGAATACGCGCAGTTTGTCGATCTGAATCGTCTGGGAGGCGTGATTACAAAAGGGGTGGCAAACGTACCCTGGGAAGGCAACCCGACGCCAAGAGTAGCGGAAGTCTACGGCGGCATGCTAAATGCGATTGGACTGCAAAATCCGGGCGTGGACGTACTGATCAAAAGAGATCTGCCGTTTTTAAGCCAGTATGATACGAGAGTGATTGTCAATGTGTGCGGAAGATCGGTCTATGATTATCTGGAAGTGGTGGAGCGGCTGAACGATCAGCCGGTACATATGCTGGAGATTAATATTTCGTGTCCGAACGTAAAGGAAGGCGGTATTGCATTTGGTCAGGCGCCGAATATGGCGGCGCATATTACCCAGGAGATACGTAAAAAATCCACGCATCCGATCGTTGTAAAGCTGAGCCCGAACGTAACAAATATTGCGGAGATGGCAAAAGCGGTAGAAGCAGCCGGTGCAGATGCGGTATCTTTGATCAATACGCTGACAGGAATGAAGATCGACGTAAAGTCACGCCGGTTTGCGCTTGCGAATAAAACTGGAGGTCTGTCAGGGCCGGCGGTTCATCCCATCGCCGTGCGTATGGTATATGAAGCGGCGCATGCGGTGGACATTCCGATTATAGGCATGGGAGGCGTGATGAACGCGGAAGACGCGCTGGAGCTGATACTGGCAGGCGCGACTGCCGTAGCGGTTGGAACGGCTAATTTTGCGAATCCGACGGCAACAGTGGATATTATCAACGATATCCGACAGTTTATGGTTACCGAGGGAGTCCAGGATATTAACGACCTGGTCGGCGCAGTGCACGAATAGGCCTGCGTGTTTGACAGAACAATTACAACAGAACCTTCATGAAAGAGCAGATTTTTTTCATGAAGGTTTTGTTTTGAGGAATGGTGCAGGTTTACAGGAGGTTATATGATAGTCGGTTCATATCTGAAATTGGATGCTGTAGTACGTGAAGTAAAAAAGGCGCTGGAGGGCAAGGATGATTGTATTTTTAAGGCGTTTGCGGCAATTCTGGCAGGAGGCCACATTTTGATCGAGGATGTGCCGGGCGTGGGAAAAACGACGCTTGCAGTAGCTTTTTCCAGGGCGATGGCGCTCGACAACCACAGGGTCCAGTTTACGCCGGATGTAATGCCTTCGGATCTGCTGGGATTTAACATGTATCAAAAAGAAACCGGCGGATTTACGTATTATCCGGGAACAATTATGTGCAACCTGTTTCTGGCGGACGAGATCAACCGGACGTCGCCAAAGACGCAGTCTGCGCTGCTTGAGGTTATGGAAGAGGGGATAGTGACCGTGGACGGCGTCAGCAGAGATGTTCCAAAACCGTTTTTTGTCATGGCGACACAAAATCCAAAAGGCAGCGCCGGTACGCAGCTGCTGCCGGAAGCGCAGCTGGACCGGTTTATGATCTGCATGAGTATGGGCTATCCGGACGAGAACAGCGAGATTGAGATTGCAAAGGGGAAACATGTGCATTCCGGAGATGTGAAATGCGTGTTATGCGCAGACGAGCTGGCACAGCTTCAGAAAGAGGCTGAGCAGGTGTATGTACATGACAGCCTGTATCGTTATATTGTAAATCTGTCGCAGGCAACGCGGGAAAACGATTATATTGCGCTTGGAATCAGTCCGCGAGGATCGATCGCATGCACAAAGATGGCAAAGGCATGGGCATTTTTGCAGAAACGCAGCTATGTAATACCGGAAGATGTGGCTGCTGTATTTCCGGAAACCGCAAAGCATCGGATACTGTTAAATACGAAAGCAAGAGTGACGCATGTATCGCCGGAGGCGGTAATTGCAGAAGTACTGGATCATGTCCGGCAGCCGGTGTCATATTCAGCAGGAAAGTAGAAAAATAACATGGTTAGTTTTATTTTAGGTCTGGCAGTTACTGCCGCGTTGTTTTATATTTCGGCGTTATATAAAAGCGCCTCGCTTCTGATGTTTGGATATGCAGGCGCCGGACTGCTGATTCTGGCCGCGCTGTTTTTATCGTACCGTATGCATACGATTCAGTGCGGCATTGCAGTACCTATTTCGATTGCGGAGTGCGGCAAGCCGCTGACGGTGCAGATTCTGCTGGACAATCACAGTGTGCTGCCCTGTCTGAAGTTTCGGTGTCTGATGGAACAGAAAAGTCATTTTTTAAATCGAAAGGACAGGGAATGGATGCAGGGAGGTCTGGCGGCGTCCGGAAAAAACAGATTTGATTATTCGTTTCTGACGAACAATTATGGGAGTTACCATGTGCAGATGAAAAAAGTGCGTGTATATGATCTGACAGGCCTTTTTTATTTTCAAAAAAAAGTCGGATGCGGCGTTTCCGTACAGGTACTGCCGAAGATGCAGGAGATCGGCGTGCATATTTCAGAGGCATCCAGAAATTTTTTTGGCGAGGCGGACGTATATGACGAGTTTCGTCCGGGCGACGATCATAGCGAGCTGTTTCAGATGCGGGAATTTCGTCCCGGGGATAAAATACAAAGAATTCACTGGAAACTGAGCGCAAAGCAGGAGGAGCTGCTTGTAAAAGAAGACAGTATGCCGAAAGCATGTCCGGTGGCGCTGTTTTTGGATTACAAAAATGTCAGGCGGCGCCGTGCGGAAAACGTAAACGCATATCTGGTAATTCTGGCAGCCATTTCATTTTCACTCATGGATGCGGGATGCCCGCATTATGCGGTCTGGTACAGCAGCAGGCGGGAAGATATTGTAAGAGTGCGCGTCGACGATGAGGAGAGTCTGTTTCTTTTTCTGAGCAGTTATCTGGAGGAGACGTTTCAAAAACAGACAAGGGATCTGGTGTCAGCGTATCAGGAAAAGTACAAAGGCGAGCATTATTTATTTGCATTTCAGCTGGACGAGTGTCTGCGGCTTAGAAAAAACGGGGAGATCATTAGGAGCTTTCATCTGGAAAACTGGAAAAAAGAACTGGAAGCACTGGAGATCATCGCTTAACTGGAGGAAAATCAATGCGTAAAACCAGGACACGGAAGAAAAATGAATATGTGCTGGCCGATGCGGTGATGCGGGCGGCGTTATCCGGTATCATGGCATTCCTTTGCTGTTTCTCTTCAGTCTGGATGGCACAGGATGTCTTTCCGAAATGGGTACTATCCGAACGGGCGCTCAGATGGCTGTGCGCGGTCATTATTTTTACTGTCCTGCTGTATGAGCTTGTGATCCGCGCACTGCCGCGTGTTCTGCAGTTTTTCTGCAGGCTGCTTGTGCCGGCCGGTTATGCGGCAGCTGTCGTCCGTTACGGGAGGGCGCGGCAGATCGATCTGGAAGACGGAGCGTGTGCGCTGGGGACAGAGTTTTTCATCAAATTCAACAAACATCTGAAAACATCTGTATCCATCTGGAGGGGAAAGCCGCAGTATGCTGGCATGGCGTTTGCATTTGGGGTGCTTGTGGCGCTGCTTGTGCTGCTGCTGTTATCGCTGCAGCTGTTAAGGAAGGGCATATTGCTGCTGCTGCCGCTTGCCGTATTTGCGACAGAGCTGTTGATCGGGTATGTTCCGGAGTGGAAAGGACTGGCATTGTTTTTTGCCGCACTGCTGCTTGCATGTGCCGATGGCAGCGGCGGAAAGACAGCCAGGCTGACGGTACATGCAGACCGAAGGCGGCGCAATGGCAGCGTATGGTATCTGTCGTGGATTCCCATCGTCTGTCTGGCGCTGACCGGCGTTCTGCTTCTTTTTGGCGGCAGCCTGCTGACAACTGCAACCAAAAGCCGGATGATGGCGGCGGCGCCGAACGTGCAGGCATTTCAAAGACAGGCGGAGAAGCATGTCTCCGATATCTGGCGCGGTTATTTCGCGCCGCGCCAGGAAATGGTAAATAATCGTACGCCCCGTTATACCGGCAGGGAGATGCTTCGCGTTACTGCGTCCAGGCGGCCGGCGGAGGATATGCTGCTGAAAGGATTTTGCGGTACGGATTACGAAAACGGCGGCTGGTATTGTGACAAACAGAAATTTTCAGACATCTGCGAAGGATTGGGATATGCAGAGCATGAGGCAGCCAGAGAACTGCTGCAGGCGCAGTACGATTTATACACGCAGGATGCGCAGAGAATTCTGATGCGTTACAGCTTTGGCGGTAATTTTTTTTCGATGAACGTAAGTGAAAATGCAAAAGCGGAGTATACGATCGAGCATACCGGAGTAAAGAGCCGGTATCTGTTTGCTCCTTACGCAGTGTCGCATGACACAGATCCGGATCAGGAACGACTGGTCAGCGACGTCGTCATTCACAAATCCTGGAGGCAGAAGACGTTTTCTTACAGCGGCTGGGATCATTTTACCGGCGGGATCGATATTAGCGGCGCCATGCAAAAGAACGGAAAGTCCGTGTTTGACTGGTATGAGAAGTTTGCAAATAAGGCATATCTGCGTACGTCGGACCGGGTAGCCTCGCTGACGGATTATCTGACTGCCATGCAAAGAACGAAAGGAATCGATCGTGAAGAAAGCAATCGTTCACTGGCATGGGACAGGGATATGGCCGCAGACAGAAACTGGCTGACACTGTTGTATTTACAGCAGGAAACCGCATATATCGACGATCCTTTGTGGAAAAATCAAAACCGTCTGCAGAAAGCGCTGATCGTTGCGGCTACATTAAAGCAATATCAGAGCTATAGTATGGATCTGGATCCGCTGCCAGACGGCGAGGATGCGGTAAATTATTTTTTGATGCACAGCGGCAGGGGATATTGTGTACACTTTGCGAGCGCTGCGGTACTGCTGCTGCGCGAACTGGGCGTGCCAGCCAGATATGCGTCCGGATATGTCGTTCGTACCGGAGAGCTTCGGAAAACTGGAAATCAGTATGTAGCGTCGGTCAAAGACAGAAACGCGCATGCATGGGCAGAGATTTATCTCGAAGAGACAGGATGGATTCCGATCGACGTAACGCCCGGCGCGGCAGCTTCGGCCAATGCCGCAGGATTCGGGCAGGAGCAGGAACATCCGGATACTGCCGATCCGCAAAGGCCCGAAGATACGAATACCGGCGATACGCAAACGGACACAGACGATACGCAGACAGATGCGGACGATGGACAGAAGGATACCGATCCGCAAAAGCAGGAGTCCGGACAAAGACAGGACAAGCGGATCAAACCGTGGATCCAGCGTTACAGTCTCTTGTGGATCCTGGCGATCGCAGGTATAGTGATTTTTATTGCCGCTGTCATCGTTCGTCAGATTCTGCGCTGTTATTTCAGAATACCTCTGCGGGAGATCAGAGCCGGAAACTATCGGCAGGCTGTCCGACGGATCAACTGGAGAATTTACTGCAGGCTGTGTGCACGCGGCAAAATGACGCGCACACATCTTACAGATGACGCGTACGGACGCATGCTGAAAAACGTATATCAGCAGATCCGTGTGGAAGACTGGAGCCGGTATCTGCAGATCGTGCAGCAGGCGGCATTTGCGCGGGATGAGGTATCGCCGGAGGATGCGGTGTTCTGCTGGTACATCTATCAGGAGATTCTGGGGAAATGGCGCGTGTTTACGGCTGACAAATAAGCTGTAAAGAACGGCCCGGAAGACAGCGCGTGTTGATCATTGACAAATGTGAAGGAACGAATGCCGGCAGAATGATTCTTCATAAGAATTATTCTGCTGCAGGGTTAAATGTTTATGTACATAAACCGATATAAAGAATGTGAGAGGTAATATGGGAAAAGAAACTACGCCAAGCGAGACAGAGTGGCTCGTAATGGAAGTGATCTGGCAGTCAGACGGGGATATTACAGCTTCTGAAATTATCAGCGCGTTAAAGGATTCCCTGAAAGTAAGCGCAAGAACCATCCGGGTACTGATTAACCGGCTGCTTGCAAAAGGGGTGATTCGTTATGAGGTCGATCAAAAGGATGCCCGCATTTATCACTATTATGTAGTGAAGACGAAGGAGGAGTGTCTGGCTGAAAAACAGGAGCGGTTTGTTAGAAATTATTTTGGCGGTAATTCCACGCTGGCAGTCGCGAGTTTTATTGAAAAGTCGAATCTGAGCGACGAACAGTTTCAGGAACTGGAACAAATGGTTGAGAAGATGAGAAAGAGACAGGAGAGGTTGGACAGAGCATGAGGTTTGGTTCATTTATACTGCTTTACAGCCTGTGGAAACTTTTGCGTATTATGCTGGCCGCATCGGTTCTGATGGCGGTGGCGCTGGCAGTCTGTAAGGCGGGAGGAGCCAGGAGATGGCGTCTGCATCTGGCTTTGCTTTCGATCGTGCCGCTGGCATGTCTGACGGGGTATTCAAAGATCTTTTACCGCGGAAGATTATTTTTGCTTATGAATCAGATGCAGAGCCGCATTACGGAGGAAATGGCAGCCGGCTATTTTTTGGTCGCAGGATTTTTGGCGGCAGGATATGTGCATCGGCAAAAAGAGCTGCGAAAGTGGCTGCATGGACTGCCGTATCTGGAAGCCAAAAGTGACGTCCCTGAGGGAAGAGGCCCGAAAATAAAGGTATATTTGTCTAAAGAATGCCATAGTCCGTTTGCCGGAGGGATTTTCAGGCCTTATATCGTCATTCCGCAGATTGTAAAAAACAGCCTGTCGAAAGAACAATTAGCCGCGGTTTTCTATCATGAAGCGCTGCATATCCGCCGTGGACATGTACTCTTATTAAATATTTATGCATGGCTGAAAATCATCTGGTGGATACATCCGCTGATCTATATACTGGAAGAAAAGCTGAGAGAAAATATAGAGTACAGCAGCGACGAAGGCAGCGTCATGCTTGGCCCGCTTGGCCCATACGAATATGCCGGCGTTCTTTTAAAAACAATTGGGATAAAACGGCAGATCACACTTGTCAAAGAGGGTATTTCCGCGTTTCAGGATCAGCGGTACAGCGTATTAAAAAAACGGATGGAACTGCTCGCGGTTTTGGAACAGGAAAACGGCACGAGACGAAGCTATCAGAAAAAAACATACCGATCGGCAGTACTCACTCTGCTGGCAGCGTTTTTGACAGTATCTTTCATAGGCGCCACATCCATGCCGAGATATACGAAGATGAAAGAGATTGCAGTATACGATGAAAAACTGCATCCGCTGACATTCGATCTGGAGAAGGATGGATTTCAGGCGAAGGCGGCGTACGACCGGTTTTATATTAGTAAGCAGGAGCTGCACAGACTGACGGAAAGATATAAACCGCAGGGAGAGTATGTGATTTTTAGCTACGGTTCGATTATAAAAGTGCCGGGAGCCGGCGGATTTGGGCAGGCGGCAAGAGTCAGAGTCGGGGATCCGTCCGATATCTGTCTGATGGGACGTCAGGAATGGCCGGATCGGCTGATGGAGTTTGTAATGAAATATCTGATCTGAATGGTAAGGACAGAGGGGAATCCGGGCGGCAGCGCAGGCTGCTGCTAATACAGAAAGGAGGAGCTGAATGAGCGTAAGCATGCAGGCCATAAATGTGATGCGTTTTCAAAGCATCGGCGGATTAAAGAGTACGCAGGACAGGCAGGAGCGTCAGCAAAAGTGTGCCAGTCAGGTGGAATTTTTTGAGAAGCAGAAAGAAAATCTCAAAAATATAAAGTGCGACAGTCTCGAAGAAGTGGCAAGAAAACTGGAAATGTTTCATTCTTATGAAGATCAGATCGCAGCTGCAAAGCAGCAGTATAATAACAGTCAGATGCAGCATGTGCTGGACGAAGCGCGGGAAATCGGCGAGAAGATTGCAGAGGCTGCAGAAGAAATGGCGCCAAAGACACCGGAAGAACGCGAAAAGGAAAGAATCGAAGAAGCGACCGGCACAGAAGAAGAGAACAAAGGAATGCTGTCAGAAATCATGGACGAAATGACCGAAGTGATGGACGAGATGCAGGAAGAATTAGAAGAAGAGCTGGAAGAAGCGACCGGAGAAGAGCTGCTGGAAGAAGTGATGGAGAATCCGCAGGAAACCGCTGCAGCAGACGGAGCCGCGGTTCTGGATAAAGAGTCCGCAGCGGATGCGATGACGCCGGCGGAAGAAGCTGTGACGGAGCAGACGGTTGCAGAAGAAACCGTGACGGAGCAGACGCTGGCGGAAGCAGTGGAAGAAAAAACGGAACAGATGCAGGCGGAAGCGGCAGCGATGAGAAAACAGCGGGAAACGTTGGAACAGACGATGATTTTCAGAATGGCGGAGGATCAGAGATATCCGCATATCGATTACAGGCTGTAAGCTGCGATTACGCAGTGTACCATAAAATTCAGATAAAAAGACCGGCCTCCCGGACGACAAA
>OFHA01001852.1_pt1 | contig 13460 bp, 19 predicted proteins | sample 1521891 | NCBI WGS metagenome assembly OFHA01 (sample SAMEA3504089, study PRJEB24116) | mouse gut metagenome | biome: mouse gut; feature: mouse-associated habitat; material: faeces | place: Denmark | collected 2011 | reverse complement strand
GAAAAACCTGACAGCATTGGGATTGATTCAAAAAGAAACGCCGTATGGAGAGAAGATGTCTCGAAAATCAATTTATAGGATTGAGGATAACATGTTTCGGTTCTGGTATCGGTTTGTCCCTGAGAATAATTCCATCATTGCCCGCGGGGCGTCAGAGCTGGCATATAAGCGGATTGAGCCCCATTTGTCAGACTATATGGGAAAAGTATTTGAAGATATATGTAAGCAGTATCTTTGGAAATTATTGTTGGAGGGCGAATGTCCCGTTGAATTTAGAGAGGTTGGCCGCTGGTGGGGGAATGATCCGACTACCCGCAGACAGACAGAGATTGATATCATGGGAGAACAGGATAGAGATACGGCGCTGTTCGGCGAGTGTAAGTGGACGAATGAAAAAATAGATGTGGGAGTATTAGAAAAACTGGCGGGGAGAAGTAAGCTGTTCCATTACCATAAAGTGTATTTTTATCTGTTTGCAAAGAATGGGTTTACTAAGGGGTGTATTGATCTCGCGGATAAGATGGGAAACGTATTGTTGGTCACATATGAAGATATTCTGAATGTATTGTTTAAAAAGTAAAATAAATGTATTGACAAGAAAACTTGGCAGTGCTATTATGAAAATGTGCCAAGAAAACTTGGTAATTCTATTAGGAGGTTTTTATATGAACAAGGAAGAGATATTGGAGAAAAGCAGAGCGGAAAACAGAAATAAGGACATCTATGAGAAAGAAGTTTTGAAACAGGCTAGTACAAGTGCAGTCATAGTAATGATGGTTCTTGCAACAATCTTTTTTGTCGTACAGATATTTGTCGGCGGTGGTACAAATTGGGGTATTTGGGCACTTGTTTTCAGTGCAAATATGACAACATTTTGGGTGAAATATATAAAACTGCGTCGTAAGCATGAACTTGTGATGGCAATCGCTTACACGATATTTGTATCTGCATGCTCTATAGGGCATATCTATGATTTGATTGTGTCATCTACGATCTTATAAGGTGGTGATGATTTGGAAGACAAGCTTATATTAAAAAATAATCTCAAAGAAGTACGGGCAGAGAGGAAGTTATCACAAAGTCAACTGGCAGAACTGGTTGGTGTATCTCGTAACACGATTAGTTCTATTGAAACAGGACAGTTTAACCCAACGGCTAAATTGGCACTGGTACTATGCATCGCATTAGATAAAAAGTTTGAAGAATTATTCTATTTTTAGGAAAGGGTGGATAAGGAGAAAAGCAGGGCGAAGCAGAAGCTGTCCCAAAGCCAACTGGCAGGACTGGCTGGCATATCCCGGAGTACGGTCATTTCTATTAAAACAGGATGGGGTGGTGTAATTATGAAAAATATTCTGATTATTGATGATGATATCCATATTGGGAACGTACTTGAAGAAGCGCTCACGAAAGAAGGGTATGGCGTTTTCCGTGCCTATTCCGGGACGGAGGCGCTGTTTGTTTTGGCTGGCGGAAAAACAGACCTGGTGCTGCTGGATTTGATGCTGCCGGGGCTGAATGGCGAAGAAATACTTCCGCGGATAAAGGGAATACCTGTTATTGTAGTCAGCGCTAAAGTTGGTGTTGAGGATAAGGTGGATTTGCTGCTTGGCGGCGCGGTTGATTATGTAACGAAGCCATTTCATACCAAGGAGCTTTTAGCAAGAATTGCAGTCCACCTCCGCAATGCGGCAAATACACCCATAAGCCCTTCTTTGGTTTTTGGTGATATTATTCTTAATATGGATACGCATAGTGTGGCTGTGGACAAAGCTGGGGTAAAACTGACAAGGACGGAATATGCTATTCTTAAAATGCTTATGCAGAATCAGACACAAGTTGTTACAAAATCACTTCTGTTAGACCGCATTAGTGAGGATACGCCGGACTGCACGGAAAGTTCCCTTAAAATGCATATAAGCAATTTGCGGAAAAAGCTCCGTGAAGTAACAGGCAAAGATTATATCGAAGCAGTTTGGGGGATTGGCTTTAAAATGCGGGCAGAGTGAATCTTTACTATTTCTTTACGGTTTTCTTTACTGGTTTCTTTACCATTTCCCGGTAGAATTTCAGCATCACATAAAGGAGGTAAGTTTGATGGAATATGTTCTCAGGACTAACGCCTTGGGCAAAAATTATAAACATTTCAAAGCGTTAAACGGACTATCTATGAACATTCCAAAAGGGGCGATATATGGCTTTATTGGAAAAAATGGTGCTGGCAAAACAACGCTTATCCGCCTGATCTGCGGTTTGCAGGAGCCGACATCCGGCGGCTATACTTTATATGGAAGGGAAAATACAGATAAGGATATTATAAAGTCCCGGAGGAGGATGGGGTCTGTTGTGGAAACGCCGTCTATTTATCTTGATATGACGGCGGAGGATAACCTAAAACAGCAATACCTTACCCTTGGGCTCCCGTCCTTTGATGGGGTAACGGAAATTTTGAAGTTAGTTGGACTTGGCAATACAGGGCATAAGAAGGCGAAACACTTTTCCCTGGGTATGCGCCAAAGATTAGGCATTGCGATTGCCCTTGCAGGCGACCCTGATTTTTTGGTGCTGGATGAGCCTGTCAATGGCCTTGACCCACAAGGCATCATTGATATTCGGGAGCTGATATTAAAGCTTAACCGGGAGAGGCAGATTACCGTTTTGGTTTCAAGCCATATTCTTGGCGAATTATCTAAGCTGGCAACCCACTATGGGTTTATTGACAATGGACGCATTGTAAAAGAAATACGTGCAGAAGACTTAGAAGCATCCTGCAAAAAGTGTGTCCGTATGGAAGTCAGCAATACAAAAGCCCTTTCCTATGTGCTTGATGAAATGCAGATTGATTATAAGATAATTACGGAGGAAACCGCCGATGTATATGCTAAAGTTAACATATCCCGTATGGCGGCTGCATTGGCAAAAGAAAACTGCGAACTAATTTCTGTACAGGAGCGTGACGAAAGCTTGGAAAGCTACTATATTAGCCTTGTTGGAGGTGGTAAGAATGGTTAAATTGTTAAATACAGGCTTTACGAGATTAAGGAAAAATAAATTATTTTGGATATTGACAGCATTCAGCATTGGCCTTGCTTTGCTTGTGGTTTATACACAATACCGCAGTATGAGAATTTATGGGGATACCATAGAAGCAGAGCAATTAATGCTTAACTATGCAACGGTAATAGGCGTTGTGATTGCCATATTTACAAGCCTGTTTTTAGGGGTGGAATATTCTGACGGCGCCATCCGGAATAAAATCAGCGTTGGGCATAGGAGAATCCATATTTATGTATCTAATTTTGTAATAATTACGGTTACAAGCTTATTTTCATATATAGTATTTACAGCAGTTGTTTCTTTCATTGGGATACCGCTGTTTGGCGCAATAACAATTCCAATTTCCAAGCTGCTGATGCTGCTGGGCTGTATATTTGTAACCATTGTTGCATATTCCAGCATATTTACTTTTATAGCAATGGCCATTCAGAATAAGGCGGTTACAGCAACCGTTAGTATAATGCTTGCTTTTAGCTTAATGATGGCGGCGCTTACCTGCCTGAAAATACTGCAGGCGCAAGAGTATACGCCAATCACTTCAATAAGGAATGGTGAAATAGTAACGGAAAAAATCAAAAACCCAAAATATCCCAGCGAAATGGAAAAAGAAATTTATCAGGCTTTCCTCAATTTAAACCCGGCAGGCCAAATGTTTCAATTAGCAGGAAGGACTGCGCCAGACCTAAAGGTATTGCCAGTGTATTCTTTGGGGATTTTCCTTGTATTTACAACTGCCGGTATTGTGCTGTTTCATAAAAAAGACTTAAAGTAAGGAGTTTATAATGGAACTATGGTTCTGGGCTGCCATTGGCATTATGGCTGTGGGCATCATTGCTATGCTGATAAAAATTTATATCCTGAGAAAAGCTGCAAAGGAAATTGCAGATGCCTTTGCCGACAGGCTCATAACAGATACCAATACTCTGATTGATATTTCTTCAGGGGACAGATATATGCGTAACTTAGCAAATAGCATAAACAAAGGGCTTCGTAAGCTGCGGGCAGAAAAGCACCGTTTCCAGCAGGGCGATATGGAACTCAAAGATGCCATTACGAATATTTCCCACGACTTAAGGACGCCGCTGACTGCTATCTGCGGATATTTGGATTTATTGGAACAGGAAGAAACGCCGGTAACAGTAAAACGCTATATTCAGGTAATCCGGAACCGGGCAGAAGTGATGGCTGAGTTAACAGAGGAACTGTTCCAGTATTCAGTTGTCATTTCCGAAGGAAGGCATTCAGACAAAAAACCTGTTGCAGTAAATAGGGTTTTAGAAGAAAGCATAGCCGCCTTCTATTTTGCGCTGAATGGAAGGGACATTACCCCGAAGATTCAAATGCCGGAAGAAAATGTTGTCAGGGTACTTGACCAGTCCTTATTAGCTCGTGTATTTTCGAACCTTTTGAACAATGCAATGAAGTATAGCAGCGGGGATTTAGATATTACCCTGACAGAAACGGGGGAAATCACTTTTACAAATACGGCGGCCAGCCTGAATGAAGTGCAGGTTGGAAAGTTATTTGACCGATTTTATACGGTTGAAGCTGCCAGGAAATCCACAGGTTTAGGCTTGGCGATAGCCAAAACATTGGTTGGGCAAATGGGTGGGACGATATCGGCTAAGTATGAAAATAATCGGCTGATGATCTGCGTTCTGCTTCCAGGCGCCGAAATTGGTAAAGCCTAAAATGGTTTTTGCCTGTTTGCGGGACACTTGATAGCCGTGTAGGAATCTGTAGAAAACAGAAGATTATTTTTAAGTTTTGTATAAATATACCACTTGATTTTTTGAGGGACAAGTGGTATATTTAGTTTAAAATTAAACTATGAGGTAGGATCGATGGACTGGATGCTGGAAGGACTTCTGCAGGGAACCCAATTTCAAACATTATACAACCGGAAAATCGAATCATTGCGTGAAGAATACCATCTGCGGAAAATTGATATTGATATTCTGTATTTTCTTTATAAATCCGGAGAAAACAATACATCAAAAGATATTTGCAGCTTGAATTTGTTTAATAAAGGGCATATTTCCCAGTCGGTGGATAGGATGGTGAAGCAGCAGCTTATCCATACCGTGCAGGACGAGGAGGACCGGCGGTGCGTGCACCTTGTGCTGACCGAGGAAGCGGTGGGGATTATTGGGCGGGCTACGGAATTGCGGGGGCAGATGTACAGCATGATATTAAATGGCGTAACGGAGGAGGAGCGGCGGGTGCTGCTCCAGGTTTCCAAAAAAGTGAACCGGAATATCAGGGAAGCGTTACGGAATTCTTAGAGTTTCTAAAGGGCCTGCGGCTATAAGTTTCAAGGAATTTTAGCCAGAATATCAGGGAAGCGTTATGGAATCCTTAAATATTTCTAAAATCAGTTGGCAGTGGTATGCTTTTGTGCTAAAATAGTTTAAAATTAAACAATCAACCAAGGTTTTAAAGCTTAGGAGGGATCGGATCTATGAGAAATGAAAACGAATTGATGGATTATGCCATGAAGCAAGAGGCAACCTGTAGGAAAAATGACAGCATTTCCGATGCGCTGTTTGAGGAATACGGGGTAAACCGCGGGCTGCGTGACATGAATGGGAAAGGCGTCCTGACTGGGCTTACGACAATTTCAAAGATTGTGTCTTTTGCAGATGTAAACGGCGTGAAAACGCCTTGTGACGGCCAGCTATGGTACCGGGGCTATAATGTGCAGACCTTAGTAAAGCAGGTAGGGGAAAATGGGTTTGGTTTTGAAAAGACCGCTTATCTCCTGCTGTTCGGGGAAATGCCTAATGAAGAAGAACTAAAGGAATTTTGTAAAATCATGGCAAACTGCAGGACCCTTCCTACGAATTTTACAAGGGACGTAATTATGAAAGCCGCCACAAAGGATATTATGAATTCCATGACAAGGAGCATCCTGACGCTGGCGTCGTATGACAGCCAAGTCAATTCTTCGGATGTTATCAGCAATAGCCTGCGGCAGTGCATTGAATTGATTAGTATTTTCCCGATGCTTGCGGTGTACGGTTACCATGCCTATAACCATTATGAAAATGACGACAGTATGTACATACACCGTCCGGAACCAGAGCTTTCTACGGCGGAAAACTTGCTGATGATGCTGCGGCCGGATAAAAAATATAGTGCGCTGGAAGCGAAAGTGCTGGATGTTGCGCTGCTGCTGCATATGGAACATGGCGGCGGAAATAACTCCACATTTACCACAAGGGTAGTCACTTCTTCCGGTTCCGACACATATTCTTCCATTGCGGCGGCAATGTCGTCTCTGAAGGGGCCGAAGCACGGCGGCGCCAACATTAAAGTAATGGAGATGATAGAAAATATCCGGGAGAATATTAAAGATATCCATGACAAAGAGGAAATTGAAGCATACCTTGCGAAAATCCTTGCAGGGGAAGCATTCGACCATAAAGGCCTGATATATGGCATGGGCCATGCAGTGTATTCACTTTCAGACCCAAGGGAACGCGTCTTTAAGGGCTATGTGGAAAAATTAGCTGGGGCTAAAGGCCGCGGGGACGAAATGTTCCTGTATAACAGCATAGAAGAACTGGCGCCTAAGCTGATTGCAGGCAAAAGGAAGATTTTCAAGGGTGTAAGCCCCAATGTGGACTTCTACAGCGGGTTTGTGTATGAGATGCTGGGGATTCCGATGGAACTTTACACCGCGATTTTTGCCATTGCCCGGATTGTTGGGTGGAGCGCCCACCGGATGGAAGAACTGATTGGGATGAATAAGATTATCCGCCCTGCTTATATGAGCGTGATGGAGGAAAAAGAATAGCTGGCTGGGCAAATGGGGAGATTGCCTTTCCCTGCCGTGATGCGGCATGGAAACAGGGGGGATGGACTGGGAACCTGTTGTGATACAAGGGATTGTTGGTGTAATGGCTACCAGTGAGGGGAATTTTAGAAATTTTGGGAAATTGTGTTATTGACAAACTTTGAAAAATATGTTATTATGCCATAGTGATATCGATGCGTGGCTCAGCTTGGTAGAGCGCTGCGTTCGGGACGCAGAGGCCGCAGGTTCAAATCCTGTCGCATCGAGTAACGAAAAGCCAGTAAAAATAAGGCTTGTGGCAAAAGTGAAGCACTCCGTGAAGGAGTGCTTTTCTTATCTTTGACTAACAATTGACTAACACTTCTTTTGCTTTTTTGTGGCAAATAATTCCCCCAGGGATTCTGCTGCAAGTTCATCTTGCTTTTGCAGGGCATGGGCATAAATGTCCATTGTGGTGGATGTTTCCGAATGTCCAAGGCGGTTTGAAACGGTTTTTATGTCCACGTTCTGGGCAATCAGAAGTGTTGCGGATGTGTGCCGCAGGCCATGTAATGTGATTTCCGGCAATTTATCCTCATGCGTTTCGTTGTATATGCGGATAACCTTTTTAAAGACCTTATTAGGTGTTGATATGTCCATCTGTTTTCCATCGTCTTGGATAAACAGGTAATTGCTGCCCTTCCAGTAGGTCCCTAGGGATAAGCGGTATCTTTGCTGCTCTGCCTTATATTTTTGGATTAGCTTCATTGTGCTGGCTGGGAGTGTCACTGTCCGGTTGGACGAAAAGGTCTTGGGGGCTTTCGTGATGATGCCATCCTTTGTTCTGGCAGATGCCTTATTGATGGTGACGGTGAGGTTTTGGAAGTCAATGTCGTCCCAAGTTAATGCGGCCAGTTCCCCGCGCCGGAACCCCCCAAAGACTGCCAGATGGAAAAGCACTTTGAACTGCAGGGGGATCTCTTTTTCCTCATAGTGTTTCCTGCTTTCAGAACCGTCCTTCTTTGTACGTCCCCAATGGGCAACTGTATAGGGCGTGTCTAATTGGTTAAGGAAGGCTTTTGCCTGCTCTAAGGTAAAATGCTTCACATCGGCCTGTTTTTCTACCTTAGGGGGCTTTACGCGCTGGCAGGGGCTGCTTTCTATCAGTTGCCAGTACACGGCTGTATTTAGGCTGCTGCTGATAATCTGGTGGATACGCTTAATAGTCCTTGCGCTGTATGGCTTCTGTTTCCCATTCTTGGTGTAGCCGTGTTCCGCAAGCCCGCTGTACAGCCTGGTTAAATGCAGCGGCTGTATCTCTGACAGCCTTAAATGTCCGATTGCCGGCAGGATAATGTTATTCAGGGAGTTTTCACACCGTTCAATGGAAGTGCGTTCCATCTGCTTTTCTGCATATTCAGAGAGCCATAATGCAGAATATTCCTTATAAGTCATCTTTTCGCCTTTTAGGTATTTCCCGCTTTTTACCTTATCCTCAAAGTCCATGGCGAACCGATCTAACGCCTTCTGGTTCTGCTTCTCCGTCTTGCTTGGGTCTGGCGTCCATGTGGCCGTTTCCAGAATCTGCCTGTCATGGATGTCCCTGCCATTGCTCACGGTTATCTGGTAACTTTTCCCTCTTTTCCTGATGCTTGCCATAATATTATCAGTCCTTTCTTAAAAATGGGTGAATTTTATAAAGGACTGTGATATACTGTATCTGTTCAATGTTGTATGTATATCATAATCCTTTATGGTATATCTGAAAGGCTCCGGTATTGTCTGTGCCGGGGCATTTTCATTTGGGGGTTGAAATTCCTGCATGGATGGCTTATAATATGCTTAACAAGGGAGCCGGAAGGTGAAGCCACTCACCCGACCCGGCGTTATAAAGTAATTAGCTAAGAATAGCCGTTCCTAAACTTTGCAGAGCACAGGACGGCTATTTCTTATGTCTGTGGTTATCTATGTAAGTAAGTATTGCCATCAGCATGATGACAAAAGTAAAAATGTCGTTCCACGAAACCATAAGCACCACCCTTTCCGTCAAGGTCTCGGATTGGGTGAGAAGCGCGTCCCCCAGCTCCCCGGTTAAGCATATTATATTGTCATGGTGCAGCAGTTTCCCGATTTGAAATCGAAAAACAGGTCGCATTTAAAATGGAACCTTGCAGAACATATCCAACAGTGGCAATATACCCTACTTTCTTCATTTGAAATGTAGAAAGTGTCCTGTGCGGCTCCCAGCCGCCCATATACGGGCATAATGGCTATTGATGGTAATTCTATCAATATTCTATCAATGGATGCATAAAACGTCTGAATGGGGCGAATACTGCCAACCACAACCATTTGCCAGTGGTTAAGCCTATTTGGGGCATAGTGACGGACATTTGGCTTTTACCGGGTATCTCTGTTTTGGAGACGCCCCTGTTTAAGGCTCCCTGCCCCATAATTACCAGCACCCCTGCCGCTGATTGGATGCGCCAGTTTTAGATTGTCCGTTCGGACAGACCCGAAGCCAAAAGTGGTTTGGCTAGTCTTGGGGTGGTTCGTCTGGTTTGGTGTATCAAATACCTTTCTTTTTTCTAAGCTTATATAATTCTGTTTCTGTATCATTAACAATAGCCTTTTTTAGATGTTCGTATTCTTTTCCAGTTAAAGGAATGTCAATGTTTTCACTGGGAATATAGATACATCTATCATATCCATCTTCATTATCATAAAATGTATCAACATATTCATATCCCAATGATAGCAAGAAGTTGAGATATGCAACTTCATCGCTTAATGGTTTTAAAAATTCCTCTTTTGTTAAACCTAACAATTCAGCTTCTGAAGTACATAATGCAGAAGCGATTTTTCGTAATTGCTCCTCATTTGGTTCACGATTATTGTTTTCATAGTTAGAATATGTTGAATATGGTATTCCAGCAAGTCTTGCTACTTCTTTTTGCGTAATTCCTTTTGATTTTCTATATTTTTTTATCCTACTTCCTATCTGTATCACTTCATTTATTCCCATATTTTCACCTCTGAAAAGTATTATATCATAAAATATTCAGAAATGAAAATATTTTCTTGACATATTCATTATAGAATAGTATTATAGTGGTGTCAAGAAAAAATATTCAAAAATGAATATAAAGAAAGGAGAACACATGAAAATTAAACTGGACACAAAAAAGATTTACCTGGCAATGGCTGAAAAGGGTACTACTGTAACAGAGATTGCCAAAGCCGGGGGCGTGAGCCAACAGGCTGTATCTAATGCACTAAACGGCAACCGGGTGGGCAGAGTTAAGGTCGTTCCGGCAATTTGTAAGGCATTGGATTTTTCAGCTAAAGACATTGTAATCATTGAGGACTAAAGAAAGGAGAAAACAGACAATGGCAAAGAAAGTATTCAGAGATTATGCAGAGGTAAATGAGAAGTTATTAGAGGGGTTCACAGTAGCGGAGGTTCTCACAGGAATCAATGCAGAGGATAGCGGCATGATGATGGAATTAGAGCGGCAGATTGATAATGTAACAATTGGAATTGACGTGGTTTACAATCCTGATTGTGAGGACGGAGAAACACCGTTCATGGTGTCAGAGGAATATGTGAAAAATATCTATGAGATTCCAGAGGGGCCAGAGAGGAAAATTAAAATCAGGAGTGTTACAGAACCGTTTGACAATGGAAGAAGGTAGTGATCTTATGACGGAGGAAGAACTTGACGCAATGGTAGAAGCAGAAGAAAAACGGCTTGGCGTAGGTAGCAAAGAGTTCACGCAACGCCACAATGAGATTATGCACATGATTGACGAAGCGCGGCAGAATGGAGGGAAACCAGATGGGACAGGAAGTGAAGATGGTAACGCTTAAGGAGGCATCCAGCAGGACAGGGGTAAGCTATGACTGGCTGCGGAAGATGTGCATTAACGGCAAAATTGCGCATATCAGGGCAGGGAACAAGTACCTGCTTAACTGGGACAGGCTGGTGGATTACCTGAATACTGGGGAACCTGAGGGCAACTAGGTGGCATCCAGAGAGGAACTGCTTGCGGGCATCCGGCCGGGGATGCGCCTGACGAAAGGGTTCATTAGGAGCATATACTCCAATGAGATTAGCTGCCCCGGGTTTGCAGAACAGGCGATAGCTGCTCTGGAACAAGCCGGATGCAGCAGGGCAAGGCAGTATTACAATGATTGGGTTACAGAGTATGAAGCGGCCTATAAAGCCGAAATTAGGCCTGTGGCGCACTGGTACCGGCTGGAATGTGAAAAACGTTGGAAGAAAAAACAGGAAGAAGGTGAGGAAAAACGGAAACAGAAGGAAACGGAACACTTGCAGCAGATGAGCAACAAAGGCTTAATAGTGTTGTTAGAGAACTTAACAGGCGCAAACTGATTACTACGGAACATGGCGTAATTAAGCCAAAGAAGCCGACAGAGATACCAATACTCATGAAAGGGGGCATGATTGACTTGGAGCATGTGGAAAAGATTGACTTTATCATCAATGATATGTTATCCCCCGGATTGTCAATGCTTGCGGCAGACCCCAAAATTGGGAAGTCATGGTTTGCATTGCTTATGTGCCTTTGCGTGGCGCAGGGGCGTAAATTTCTGGGGTATGACACGAATAAATGCAACTGCCTATACCTTGCCTTGGAGGATAGCGACAACCGCATGAAAACGAGGATAAAGCGCATATTTGACGGTGACAGGCTGCCGAACACATTCAATTACTGCATTGATATTAATGATTTGTCTAACGGGTTCATAGAACAGATGGAGCTTGTCTATGAGAGCATGTCTGACTTGCGCCTTGTCATAGTGGACACACTGCAGTGCATCCGGGGGCAGTACAACAATCGGGATGGCGGCGCCTATGGGTATGATTACAAAGAAATGAACAAGCTGAAATCATTTGCAAAAAAGCATAACCTCGCAATGCTGCTGATACACCATACAAGCAAGATGGACAACCCTAATGACCCGTTCTTCTCCATATCAGGCACAAGGGGGCTTACAGGGGCATTAGACTTGATGATGGTAATGAAGAAAGAGAATGTTTCTGATAAGCAGGCAAAGTTATACATACGTGGGCGTGATGTTGACAGTGATGCCTTTGTAATCGAAATGCAGGACTGTAAATGGATAAAGGTAGGGACGTTGGAAGAAATGCAGGAGATGGATGCCCTAAAGCAGTACCATTCCAATCCCATAGTCAGGGCAATTAATAAGGCATTGGGAGAATCCGGGCAGTGGCGTGGGAGAATGACGGAATTAATTGAATTTGCGGAGAAACATGGCATACAGATAATTTCCACGCCAAGACAGTTATCAGATGAAATTAAAAAACTTGAATACCAATTGAATATGATTGACGGTATTGAGCATGGGACAATTAGCAAGGGACAGGCTTCAAAACCTCATGTATTCAAAAAGTGCAAATCAAATAATGAGTAATCTCTGTATATATACCTTAATCATTTCTTTTGTTTCTAATCATTTCCAACCATTGCTAATAATGGGTTATATGACAGAAGGAATGGTTAGGAATGGTAAGCAATGTTGGAAATGGTACATGGATATATAGAGAGAATCAGGAAAGGAGAACACATGGACGAAGAATTATTAACCCGACTGGTGGATGCACTGGAAGGAATCAACAACAATCTGGGTGAGATGAAAGTGACGCTTGACATCATGCAAAGGTATATTGACGGTTTTGCAACAGTTAGCCGGGAAGGTATGCGTATTGGTGTCACAGGAGATATCACGACATATTAAAACGCCCCATTGGTATTGACAGTACCAACAGGGCAAAGCACAGCCGGAGCCGTGAAAGGAAAATCCAAATACATAATACCACGGTTCCCGGCAGAAAGGGAATAGGAAATTATGGATTATTACACACAATTTTTAAGAGAGAAGCGCGAGGGGAAGTATGATGGGTGCAGATACCCGAATTTGGTTGAAATCCACGGTGGAATGCCAACGGATTGCCTTGCAGAGGTAACGCCGGAACTGATGCTTGCGGTTTTCCGGGGCGAGGAGGACTTGGCATTGATGGAATTAAGCAGGATTGCACGTTACAACGGCATCCCCCTTTCCGTGCTCACCTGCCCGAAGCTGATTATGCTGGACATGGGCAGGAGAAGGCACAGGAGGATGGTTGCCGAGGTGGACAGCCTCTATATCAAGTTAAAATGCATGGCAAGGGAGGGCAACCAGAAGGCAGAAAAATATCTGGAATGGGCAAGTTGGGAACAGCAGCGGTTTATGGGGGCGGCGCATAATAACAGGCTTTCCTATGGGCATTATCTGGTGGCTAAAGAGGAGATGCAGAACTACATATTATTTGCAGCCCCGAAGCAGGAGAAAAGGGGCATAGAGGCAAGGAAAGGCGGTGCGGAATGAAGGAAACCATGGAGATGATGCAGGTCTTAAGGGGGATGGGGGCTGACACCTACGCGGGGTGCAAGTACATGGTTCTGGCAGAAAGCCGGGACTGCCCGGACTTAAATGCATTTTACAGGCTGCTGTTTGGGTTGGTAGACAGGGAAAGGCCGCTGCCTTGAGTTTCCGCAAATTGTAATTCCAAAATGAATATAATCTCCCAAAGCACCA
>OFHA01001851.1_pt1 | contig 13476 bp, 10 predicted proteins | sample 1521891 | NCBI WGS metagenome assembly OFHA01 (sample SAMEA3504089, study PRJEB24116) | mouse gut metagenome | biome: mouse gut; feature: mouse-associated habitat; material: faeces | place: Denmark | collected 2011 | reverse complement strand
GAAAAGGGAAATATAATAACAGAAATTAAGGAAATTCCAAACATCATCAGATCCCTTTTCAAAAGGCTATATTCAACTAAACTGGAGAAGCTGGATGAAATGGCATATGGGATGGCGGCGCACCTGGGGGAGGAATGGAGGGCGCGGCCGGGCCAGGGCGGGGGGAGCCAGGAAGAGGCTGCCGGGGCTGTGGGGAAGCACATTGGCAAAGCCGTCCTTGTGGGCAATACTGCCATGAGTGAAATCCTTCTGGGTATTAAGCCTGAGGGGCTGGGCAAAGCCCCCTTTGCGCCGGATTACCAGGAGACTGTGTCAAAAAAGGGGAGCCTGCTGGGCTTCCGTTTCCTGGGGGATACCCAGATGTACGTACTGCCGCCCATAGGGGGGTATGTGGGCGGGGATGCCTTGGCAGTGTACCATTATGTGCATAGCTGTGAAAAAGGGAAGAAAATCCTGGCAGTGGATATAGGCACCAATGGGGAAATCCTCCTGAAATGGCAGGGAACAGCCTTTGCCTGCTCTGCGGCGGCAGGGCCTGCCCTGGAGGGCGGCGCTGTAAGCTGGGGAATGCGGGCGGCAAAGGGGGCGGTCTATATGGTATCCCCAGGGGGGAGGTTCCCTGTGGAGGATTTGGCATACAGGGTGTCCGGCGGTGTCCCGCCCCAGGGCATATGCGGTTCCGGGCTGTTGGACTGCCTTTCCCTGCTTCTGGAAAAGGGGATTGTGGCCAGGGACGGATATTTGCGCAGCCTCCGGGAAGCAAGAGAGGCAGGCGCCCCTGAGCGGATGTGCAGGCGGATTGAAGAGGGGGAAGAACGGCGTTTCCTTCTCACAGACGAAAAGCATCCGGTTTATCTCACGGCAGGAGATGTGCGGCAGCTCCAGCTTTCTGTGGGCGCTATCCGCTCAGCCATGGAGATGCTGCTCCAAAAGGCCGGGCTTAGGGCGGATGACCTTGACGGGGTTTACCTGGCAGGGGCTTTTGGCAGCTACATCAGTGTAGAAAGCGCCGCCAGGGTGGGGCTGCTCCCGGCTGTTCCCAGGGAGAAAATCTGCCAGGCAGGGAACCTGGCGGGAACAGGCGCCGCTATGGCATTGCTTTCAGAGAGGGATCTTTTGGAAATGGCAACAGAGAGCAGAAGCATTGTCCATGTGGAGCTGGCACAGGAGGAAGGATTTCAGGAACTGTTCCTCTCCCATATGGGCTTTTAAGAAACTTGCAGCAGGATAAGGGGCAGGAAGGAAAACAGAAAAGATGGACAGGGATTTTTTAAGAGACAAAAAGAGAGTGGTGGTAAAAATCGGCACAACCACCATCACCCATGTGGATACAGGGCATTTGAACCTGGGGAAGATGGAGAAGCTGGCAAGGGTCCTTACAGATATCAGGAACCAGAATAAGGAAGTGGTGGTGGTTTCCTCAGGAGCCATTGGGGCGGGGAGAAAAGCCCTTGGGATTATGGAAAGGCCAAGGAGCCTTGCCCAGAAGCAGGCCTGTGCAGCGGTGGGGCAGGCCAGGCTGATGATGATCTACCAGAAGCTGTTTGCGGAATATAACCAGACCATTGCCCAGATCCTGATTACCAAAAGGACTATGATAAACGAAATCAGCAGGCACAATGCGGAGAATACCTTCCAGGAATTGCTCCGGCTGGGGGTGATTCCCATTGTCAACGAAAATGACACGGTTTCCACCGACCAGATCCAGGATGAAAATTTTGGGGACAATGATACCCTTTCCGCCACTGTGGCGGAGATGGTGCAGGCGGACCTGCTGATCCTGCTCTCCGATATTGACGGGCTGTACACGGACGATCCAAGGAGCAATGAGAGGGCGGAATTTATTCGCTGTGTGGAAAAGATCGACAGCAGCCTGGCAGCCTGTGCCAAAGGGACGGATACCCTTTTCGGCACAGGGGGGATGGCCACCAAGATCACTGCGGCGAAGATTGCCAACGCAGTGGGGGCGGATATGGTAATCGCCAATGGGGAGGATGTGGCGAATATCAGCAGGATACTGGAAGGGAAAGAAGTAGGGACGCTGTTTAAGGCGTGAAGGTACCGGCTGTAAATTATGTGGAAATAACTATTTGCTAGATAGGGAGTAAAAACTATGGGCCTTTTGTTTCGGCTGTCAGTGGTTGTTTTTGTATATCTTGTTTTTGGGCTTGCAATGTTCTGGCTCAGCGTGGGGATCGTAGGGAAGAAGGTAAAGGCCGTCCCGTTCCTGCTTTATACAGCCTGCTCCGGCGTGGCCAATTTTTTGGCCGTTTACAGCGTGGCCGGCCTGTATACGGGAGAGACCTTGTGGTCTTATATCATTGACCTGGCGTATTCCCTGGTCATCTATTCTATTGAGGCAGCGGCGCTGGGGCTGGTGATAAGGAAATGCTACAAAATTCCTTTCCTCCATGGAATGACCGCGGCTATGCTCAGCCATTTTATTATTTACACAACCAATAGCGTGGTGGCGGGGGCGGCGTCCACTTATAGCCCTTTGTTTGACAGAATGTATATTTATACCTTCATTACCCTTGTGATCCCCGCCCTTTGGGCGTTATTTGTGGCTTTTCTTGCCGCCTATGTTTTGCGCAGGAGCGGATTTTACCGTTACTTTGAGGCACTGTTTTCCAGCAGGGCTAAAACAGCCCTGATTGTGGGCGTGAGTTTTATGCTGATGTTTGTATGGACAGCCATGAGCTGGTTTTTCCCTAATGAAGAACCCAACGCCCTGTATGCGGTTTTCTATTTTTCCCTGATTGCCGTTGTTTTGCTGTGGGTGCAGTTTATGGCGATGTACACGGCGGGGGAGGAGAAGATCCTGGTGCAGCAGGAAACTATCGCCCAGCAGCAGGCCCATATGGAGCTGCTGGAGGAATTGCAGCAGGAAATCCGGGCTTTCCGGCATGATGTGTCCAACCTGTTTTGCGGCCTGGCCTTGCAGGCACAGGAGGGGGATCTGGAGGGCATCCAGCAGTTTATGAAGAAAACAAGCAGTTATTTTGATGAAAAGCTGGGAAATGAAATCCGCCAGATGGACTGCCTGAATAATATTAAAATCTATCCTGTGCGCAGCCTGCTTACCACAAAACTGGCCCTTATGCGCCAGAAGCATATCCAGGGTACCCTGGAGGTGCTTCACCTGGTAGCGGAGAAGCAGGCAGTGGACACACCGGACCTTCTCCGGGGGCTGGGGATTTTAATAGACAATGCCATAGAGGCGGTCCCTGAGAAGGAGGGGCAGATACGCATTGTGCTTTTGCAGGAGGAAAAGGAGCTGTATATAGCGGTGGTGAATAACTATGCAGCGGAACCCAACCTGAATGCGCTCTCGGCAAAGGGGTATACCACCAAGGGCACGGGGCGGGGGACTGGGCTGTCCAGTTACCGGAAGATCCTTTCCCGGTATCCGGGCTGCATTGCCAGGACGTATTTAAAAGATGGGTTTTTCGTACAGGAACTGCGTGCGCCAACCTAGGGGTCATTCCACTTCTAGGTTCACAGGGGCAGTATGGCACCACCAGGGAGAACAGGAAAAGGAGTAGAGGTATGGTTCCCGTATATATTTGCGACGATGAGCAGCCGGTAAGAGAGCAGCTTAGGAAAATTGTATCAGGCCAGATCATGATTCTGGGCAGCGACATGGGGCCGGTCAGGGCAATGGGTACGCCGGAGGAGCTGCTGGAATTACAGCGGCAGGATACAGTTCCCGCCATTTATTTTCTGGATATTGACTTCCCGGGCCAAACCAGCGGGCTAAGCCTTGCACAAAAACTGCGTCGGTATGACCCCAGAGGGTTTATCATATTTATTACTGCCCATGGCGACCTGGCTTTTGAAACCTTCCGGCTGCGGCTGGAGGCGCTGGATTATATCGTAAAGGGTGGCTTTGATGCCATGTCCCTGCGGGTGCGGGACTGCCTTTCCAGTATCCAGGACCGGCTCCGGGACGAACCCTCCGGGCAGGGCAGGTACTGTACCTTAAAGCTCTTTGATACGGTGCGGCATATTCCTGTGGATGACATTTTATATTTTGAAGCGTTGGGGTATAAACATGCCCTGCGGCTTCATATGGTGGGGGAGCTTCTGGAGTTTAACAGCAGCCTGGACCACTTTGAAGGGCAGCTTGGGGAAGGTTTTTGGCGGTGCCACAGGGGGTTTTTGGTAAACCGCTCCCACATCAGGCTTGTGCGTCTGAAAGAGCAGATTGTGGAGCTGGACACCGGGGGGGAATGTCCCCTTTCCCGGAAAGCGAAAGCGGCCTACAGGGCGCAGGAGAGAAAAGAAGCATTGAAAGGCGGGTAAAGAGAGCCTGGTTTAACCCATATATTACCGCTTGATAGAAGAACGTGTGTTTGCTACAATGCTTGTACAGGAGGTGAACATACATTTGAAAAATATCATTTTCCATATAGATGTAAATTCGGCCTACCTTTCCTGGGAGGCCGTTTATCGTTTAGCACACAAAGGGGAAAAACAGGATTTAAGGAAAGCTGTCTCTGCCGTAGGCGGGGATGTGGCCCAGCGGCGGGGGATCATACTGGCCAAGTCCATTCCCGCCAAAGTCTATGGGATCAAAACCGGGGAGACGGTCATAGAGGCCAAGAGAAAGTACCCGGGGCTTGTGCTTGCCCAGCCCAATTACAGCCTGTATGAAAAATGCTCAGCCGCTTTTATGGAGATTTTGCGGGAATATTCGGATGTGGTGGAGCAGTATAGTATTGACGAGGCGTTTGTAGACATGGGCGCAAGCTGCCATTTGTTCGGTTCCCCAAAGGAGACGGCGGCGCAGGTCAAAGACCGTATCCGGGAAGAGCTTGGCTTTACGGTCAATGTGGGAATATCGGACAACAAACTGCTGGCAAAAATGGCGTCAGACTTCCGGAAGCCGGACCGGGTGCATACCCTGTACAGGGAAGAAATCCAGCGGAAAATGTGGCCTCTTCCGGTATCGGACCTGTTTTTTGTAGGCCGTGCCACAACGGAAAAACTGTTTTCGGTGGGCATCCGTACTATTGGGGAGCTGGCCGCGGCGGACCCGGCATGGCTGAAAAGTATTTTGAAGAAACAGGGGGAGGTTATCTGGGGATTTGCCAACGGCATTGATGTTTCCCCGGTGCTGGCGTCCCCTGCCCCAAATAAGGGCTATGGGAACAGCACCACAATTCCCTGGGATGTAAGGGAGGCCGGGATGGCGAAGCAGGTGCTGCTGGCGCTTTCCGAAACTTTGGGGAGGCGCCTCCGTACAGACCAGGTGGAGATTGGCGTGGTGTCTGTGGGGATCCGGTACGCGGACCTGTCCTATGCCTCCCACCAGAGGGCCTTGCAAAGCCCCACAAACCTGACAATAGAAATTTACCAGGAAGCTTCCCGGCTGTTCCTGGAATTATGGGACGGCGGCCCTATCCGCCACCTGGGCGTGCATACCAGCCGGGTAAGGGGGGAGGGCTTTGGCAGGCAGCTAAATATTTTCAGCCAAACCGACTATGAAAAGCTGTATGGGGTGGACAGGACGGTGGACGGGATCAGGGGCAGGTTTGGGGAGGATGCGGTAATGCGCGCCGTGTTTTTAAACCAGCCTGTTTCCCATATGTGCGGGGGAGTAGAAAATGCAATGAAAATGTGCAGATAAAGAAAGGGAAGTATAGGGAGGCAGTTGCAAGATGGCATTTGGGATTGGTGTAAATCCTTTAAAAGCAGATGGGGGACAGGTCAGGGGTACCCAGCAAAAAATTGCCTGTGAATGCTGGTTCACCAGTACAGGCAGGACTATGCCGCTTATGTTGAAGATAGAGGATGAAAATGGGGAGATCCGGACAATCCGGGATATCCAGGTGCATTCCCAGGAAAAAAAGAGGTATGCAGGGATCCCTTCTATAGAATACGATTGTACGCTGGCGGTTGGGGGCAGAAGCATAAGGGTATGGCTGATTTATTACCTGGCAGAAAGCCGGTGGGTAATAAATTTCCGGTAAAAACAAGCGGCGCCCTTTCATGGTAAAATCATGCAAATGAATGGAATTGACAGGGCAGTTATGATAAAATAATAAAATCAGGTAAAAGAAATTATAAATAATTAAAATAAGGGAGAAGGAACAATATGCATTACAGAATATTTGGAAGCCCCATGCCGGCAGTGGCCATTGCTATGGAGCAGGGAGAGAGTATTTACACACAGTCCGGCGGTATGACATGGATGTCAGATGGTTTTTCCATGGAAACCAACATGAGGGGCGGTTTCCTGAAAGGGATGGGCAGGATGTTTTCGGGGGAAAGCCTTTTTATGGCTACCTACACAGCCCAGCGTCCGGGGGCGGAGATTACATTGGCCTCCAGCTTCCCCGGGGAAATCAGGATTCTGGAGGTGGGACGGGGAAAGGAATATATCGCCCAGAAAAATTCCTTTTTATGCGCAACCCCCAACGTAACCCTCAGCGCCTATGTGACCGGGGTGAAGACAGGGCTGTTTGGGGGGGAAGGCTTTGTGCTCCAGAAGTATACAGGACAGGGGCTTGCCTTTCTGGAGCTGGATGGGACCATTGTGGAGAAGGAGCTTGCACCGGGAGAAAAGGTAAAGGTGGACACGGGCAATATTGCTTTTTTTGAGGCCAGCGTGAGCTATTCCTCCGAGATGGTAAAGGGATTTGCCAATATTTTATTTGGGGGAGAGGGGCTGTTTTTGTCTACCCTCACAGGGCCGGGAAAGGTGTGGCTGCAGACCATGAGCGCATCGGAGCTTGCTAAGAGGATCATTCCCTTTGTGCCCCGGTCTTCCAATTAACAGGGGGCAGTAAACGAAAAAGGGGGTGGGAAGCATGACGGAGCTGGAAAAATGTATGGCTGGGGAATACTATGACTGCCATGACAGGGTTTTCCTGGAATTTAAAGCCAGGGCAAGGGAATTATTGAAGGAATACCATGCCCTTGGGTATGGACAGAAGGAAGAAAAGACAAAGCTCCTAAAGCAGCTCTTTGGGAAGGTGGGGGATAATGTCTCCGTGGGCCTGCCCTTTATCTGTGATTATGGCTGCAATATTCATATAGGGAGCAATGTGTCTGTGAATATGAACTGTACATTTGTAGACTGTAATAAAATTGAAATTGGGGACAATGTGCTGATTGCGTCAAATGTGCAGCTTTATACGGCTGCACATCCGGTGGAATTAGCCCAAAGGCTTACGCCTGGCTGGAGCCCGGAAACGGGGGAATATTTCTGCCGGACCTATGCCCTCCCCATCAAAATCGGGAGCGGATGCTGGCTGGGCGGGGGCGTTATTGTCCTGCCCGGCGTATCCATAGGGGAGGGGGCTGTGATTGGGGCCGGAAGTGTAGTCACCAAGGATGTTCCGGCGCATTCCCTGGCGGTAGGGAATCCCAGCCGGGTAATCCGCAAGCTCTAAAAAAGGGGAGGGATTAGCTATGGCAGGAAAGGTTGCCATTGGCCTGCAGAGCTTTTCCAGGGGGGCATATTCCCATGAGAGATTTATGGCAGATGTTGTGATTGATGTTGGATATATAGACAAAGTATGGCACTTGTAATTATGGAAAATGTTACTGTCAGCGTTACAGATATTAAACGCAGGAGGTAGGGCAATGTTAGCAGATGAAATAAAAGCGGGGGAATCAGTCAATATCGAATTTAAGGTTGAAGTACCCAAAAGAAGTGAGAAATATATTAAAAGCGTTATTGCATTTGCTAATACAGCAGGAGGAAAAATCATTATTGGTGTTGATGATGAAAGCCATGAAATTGTAGGTGTTGATAAAGACGAAGTATTTAAAATTATGGATAGTATAACAAATACTATCTCAGATATATGTTACCCACAAATTTTCCCCAATATTGGTGTTGACACTATTGAGGAAAAATGTGTGATTGTTATTGAAATATATCCAGGAGCAAATAGACCATATTATATGAAAACCCTTGGAAAAGAGGCAAGTACTTTTATACGGGTATCAGGTACATCAAGACCTGCTGATGAGGCAATTCTTAAGGACTTGGAGCTACAAGGATCCAATCATTCATTTGATGAGATGGTCTGTGTTGAGCAGAAATTTGATATCAATCGGGCGGAAGAGTTATGTGCTGCGATAAAAAAATATATGGTGGATGCAGCGAAAACTAAAAGTGAAAAACAAAAGGTAAAGGATGTAACTTTACAGAATCTTATAAATTGGGGAATCGTTAAAAATTTGGATGGAACGATGCTTCCAACAAATGCTTTTGTACTACTGACAAACAATACATTTCCATTTGCAAAAATCCAATGTGCATTATTCAAGGGTACAGAAAGGGTTGTTTTCATTGATAAAAGAGATTTTTCTGGTCCGCTTTATGAGCAGATAGAAGAAGCATATGAATTCGTATTAAAGCATATCAATCTTGGAGCAGAGATAAATGGACTGGTTAGAACAGATGCATATGAGCTGCCAACAGAAGCAATCAGAGAGGCTATCGTTAATGCGACAACGCATAGAAATTTTTTAGACAGAGCATGTGTACAGGTGGCAGTATATGATGATAGGGTGGAAATTACCTCCCCAGGAATGTTATATGGGGGACTTACGATAAAGCAGATCAAAGAAGGAGGTTCTAAAATCCGTAATAGATGCATTGCTGAAGTATTCGGTAGGATGAAAATTATCGAAAGTTGGGGAACCGGTATTAAAAGAATGTTCAGCAGTTGTAGAGAATATGGAATTAGGGAGCCGGAATTACTTGAAATAGGAGATAATTTCCGAGTAAATTTATATAGACCATCTTATAGTGAAGTTCACCAAAGTTCACCAAAAAGTTCACCAAAAAGTTCACCAAAAGGCGTTAATCAGACACAACAAAGAATAATAGAGATGATTTTGGATAATCCAAAAGTGACACAAAAAGAAATGGCGGAGGAATTGAATATTACTCTAAGAGCGATTAAAAAGAGCATTAAGGAGATGCAGGGAAAAAATATTTTGGAAAGAATAGGTAGTGCACGAGGGGGATATTGGAAATTTGGAAAAGAATAAAAGGTGATAGTCAAGATAAATTATAATATTGGGTATGGCAGGTACATTGCCTGTTGGTATGAAGAGGATAAATATGGAACAGATGTCACTTTTTTCGGAAGAAGTAAATATGGGTATGCCCCTGGCCAGCAGGCTGAGGCCGGAGAAGCTGGATGATTATATTGGCCAGGAGCATCTGGTGGCGCGGGGGAAGGTCTTGCGGCGGATGCTGGAAAAGGATATGATTTCCTCCATGATCTTCTGGGGGCCTCCCGGTGTGGGCAAGACCACCCTGGCACGGATTATAGCAAATATGACGCGTGCATCATTTATTGATTTCAGCGCTGTCACAAGCGGTATCAGGGAAATAAAGGATGTGATGAAGCAGGCGGAGAGCGGGCGCATTATGGGGATTAAGACCATTGTGTTTGTAGATGAGATCCACCGTTTCAACAAAGCCCAACAGGATGCCTTCCTGCCCTATGTGGAAAAGGGGAGCATTATCCTTATAGGCGCTACTACGGAAAATCCCTCTTTTGAGATTAATTCGGCGCTTTTGTCCCGGTGTAAGGTTTTTGTGTTACAGGCGTTGGATGAAGGAGACATGATAAGGCTCCTGCACAATGCCCTTACTGACAAAAGGGGCCTTGGGAACAGCGCTATTAATATAGAAGAAACACTGTTGCGGGCAATCGCTGTATTTGCTGACGGGGATGCCAGGACGGCTTTGAACACCCTGGATATGGCGGTATTAAATGGCAGGATAGAAACTGACGGTTCTGTCACAGTGCTGACAGAAGTGTTAGAACAGTGTACCGGCAAGAAAATGCTCCTGTACGACAAAAATGGGGAGGAACATTACAATCTCATATCCGCCCTGCACAAATCTATGAGAAACACGGATCCGGATGCCGCTATTTACTGGCTGGCAAGGATGCTGGAAGCGGGGGAGGATCCCCTTTACATAGCAAGGCGCCTGGTGCGGTTTGCCAGCGAGGATGTGGGGATGGCGGATCCCCAGGCGCTGCAGGTGGCGGTGGCGGCCTATCAGGCATGCCATTTTCTGGGAATGCCGGAATGTGACGTGCATCTGACTCATGCGGTAACCTACCTTTCCATGGCGCCGAAATCCAACGCTCTTTACGCGGCGTGCGAGGAGTGTAAGCAGGATGTGAAACGTTTGCGGGCAGAGCCGGTGCCTTTGCAGCTTCGCAACGCGCCTACAAAGCTGATGAAGGACTTGGAATATGGGAAAGGGTATGAATATGCCCATGATACAGAAGAAAAGCTTACACATATGCAGTGTATGCCGGAGTCCTTAAAAGACAGGGAATATTATCGCCCTACCAAGCAGGGAGATGAGAAAGGAGTCAGAGAAAGCTTGGAAAAGATAAAAGAATGGAAAAGACGCTGCGAAGAAACTTAAAAACTGCCTGAGAGCATGCCAATACGGCAAAAAGGCTGTCCGGAATACCGGGTATCTACAACAGATATCGATGATTTGCATAAACACAAGAATCGATGGTAGGGAAACCGCGGTTCTTGGCAGCCTTTTCTGTGTTTCTATGTATTACAAATTCTTATTCGCCGTAGACAGCATCAGTTTAATCCGATTCAACTGATTTACCTCGCTGGCGCCCGGGTCATAATCGATAGCCACGATATTCGCTTTCGGATACAAGCGGCGAAGCTCTTTGATCACGCCTTTGCCCACCACATGGTTTGGCAGGCAGGCAAAGGGCTGCGTACACACAATATTCGGCGCGCCGCTGTGTATCAATTCAAGCATCTCGCCGGTGAGAAACCACCCTTCTCCGGTCTGGTTGCCAAGGGAGACGATATCCGACGCCATTTTTCCCAGCTTTTCAATCCGTACCGGAGGGGTAAAGTGCCTGCTTTTTGCGAAGGACTCGGACGCCGGAGTCCGAAACCATTCCAACGCTTTAATTCCTAAGTTCGCAATGGCGGCTTTCTTCTTTGCAAAGCCTAACTTTTCCACCTTAAAGTTCTGATTGTAGAAGCAGTAGTTCAGGAAATCCAACAGATCCGGGACTACGGCTTCGGCGCCTTCGCTTTCTAACAGCTCGACCAGGTGATTGTTGGCGGCGGGCAGGAATTTGACCAGAATTTCTCCCACAACGCCGACCCGGGGCTTCTTTGTATCCAAGAGCCGAATATTCGTATCGAAATCCTCAATAATATCCCGGCACAGTTTCTTAAATTTCCTCCGGGAAGGATAGCCTTTCGACAGGAAGTCGATACATACTTTCTGCCATTTCTCATGCATGGCGTTTACTGAACCTGGAACGGCCTCATAGGGTCTTAGCCGATAGGTACATTTCATAAAGATATCCCCAAATACAATGGCGTAAATGCCGCGGAGTACCAGGGGGACGGAGAGCTTGAAGCCCGGATTTCCCTCCAGCCCGCTTAGGTTAACGGAAATAACCGGAATATGCTCATAGCCCGCTTTCTTTAAAGCCCGCCGGATGAAGCCGATATAATTGGACGCCCGGCATCCGCCGCCGGTCTGGCTGATGATAACCGCAAGCTTGTCGGTGTCATATCTGCCTGACAGGACGGCGTCCATGATCTGCCCTACTACCATCAGAGAAGGGTAGCAGGCGTCGTTGTTTACATATTTTAATCCCATGTCAACCGCCTGCTTGTTATCGTTTGGCAGTACTTCAATCTTGTAGCCGGAAGCCCGGAAGGCCGGCTCTAAGAGCGAGAAGTGGATGGGCGACATCTGGGGGCAGAGGATGGTATACTCTTTGCGCATTTCTTTGGTAAAAGGTACCTTCCGGATATTGGCCGGCTGAATATCCCTTTGCTTTCCCCGTTGATCCCGCACACGCAGGGCGGCCAGCAGGGAGCGGACGCGGATCCTGGCGGCGCCTAAGTTATTTACCTCGTCGATTTTCAGCGAGGTATATATTTTGTCGGAATTTGTCAGGATATCCGCCACCTGGTCTGTGGTGACGGCGTCCAGTCCGCAGCCAAAAGAGTTGAGCTGGATTAAGTCTAAGTTCTCCGTTGTCTTTACATAGTTTGCGGCGGCGTAAAGGCGGGAATGGTACATCCATTGGTCCATCACGTTAATCGGGCGTTCCACCCGGTGCAGGTGCGAGATGCTGTCTTCCGTTAAAACCGCAATATTGTAGGAACTAATCAGCTCCGGCAGGCCGTGGTTGACCTCCGGATCCAGATGGTAGGGGCGTCCCGCAAGGACGATGCCCCGGTTGCCGGTTTGGTTTAAGTATGCAATCGTTTCTTCCCCTTTTTTCATCATATCTAAGCGGCAGTTTTCCAACTCCAGCCACGCTTTATGTACCGCGTCTTTTAGTTCGGCGGGAACGATGGAGAATTTCTCTCCTAAGCACTCGTATAGCCCTTTGGACAGCGTTTCCTCGTCCGCAAAGGACAGGAAGGGATGAATGAAATCCACCTGCCCGTTTACGATAACGTCCATGTTGTTTTTAATATTTTCCGGATAGGAGGTGACAATCGGACAGTTGTAGTGATTGTTTGCCTCTGCGAATTCATTGCGTTCATAAGGGATGCTTGGATAAAAAATTCGCCTGACTCCTTTATTGATCAGCCATTGGACATGGCCGTGCGCTAACTTCGCCGGATAACATTCGGACTCGCTGGGAATAGATTCTATGCCAAGCTCGTAAATCCTTCGTGTGGAAACGGGAGAGAGCAGCACAGAAAATCCAAGGTTATGAAAAAAGGTAAACCAAAACGGATAGTTCTCGTACATATTAAGAACACGAGGAATACCGATGACGCCTCGCTTTGCCTCATTTTCCGGAAGAGGAGTATAGCCAAAATACCGCTTTGCCTTATATGCAAAAAGGTTTGGCAGTTTGTTTTCAGTTTTTTCTTTTCCAAGTCCGCGTTCGCAGCGGTTCCCGGTGATGTACTGCCGGTTTCCGGAAAAACGGTTAATGGTCAGCAGGCAGCTGTTGGTACAGCCCTTGCATTTGGCCATGCTGGTATCAAACTGCAGATTGCAGATTTGTTCATAGGAGAGCATGGAAGTCTGGTAATCCGGGCTGTCAGAGTCAACTCCACGACATTGTGAATAACGCTCCCGGGCAATCAGAGCAGCGCCGAAGGCTCCCATGATGCCTGCGATATCCGGGCGGATGGCCTCACAGCCCGCTATCTTCTCAAAGCTGCGCAGCACGGCGTCATTGTAAAAAGTGCCGCCCTGGACCACGATCTCTCTGCCCAGTTCCGAGGCATCGGACACTTTGATTACCTTAAACAGGGCATTTTTGATTACGGAATAAGCCAGTCCTGCGGAGATATCCGCCACGCTGGCCCCCTCCTTCTGGGCCTGTTTTACCTTGGAGTTCATAAATACGGTACAGCGGGTGCCCAGGTCAATGGGATGACGGGCGAACAGGGCGGCCTGGGCAAAGTCCTGGACACTGTAATTCAAGGATTTGGCAAAAGTCTCTATGAAAGAAC
>OFHA01001845.1_pt1 | contig 13495 bp, 11 predicted proteins | sample 1521891 | NCBI WGS metagenome assembly OFHA01 (sample SAMEA3504089, study PRJEB24116) | mouse gut metagenome | biome: mouse gut; feature: mouse-associated habitat; material: faeces | place: Denmark | collected 2011 | reverse complement strand
GCAGTAGCGTCCATATTTGCGCGCTGTCTCTGAAATAGCCGTTTCAGAACGGTTCCAGTATAAATCTATGATTTTTTTGTCATCCATAAGTATGTCCTTTCTGTTGGAATAGACGCCTTCATAAATAATACACGGAAAAAAAGACAGCAGGTCACATGATAGAACAAATAAACGTCAGACTTTTGTGTTTACGCCGTTGATCGCGGCATGCTCGTCCTCTTCTAACGGAATGACCAGGCATTTTTGGCCGCCGATAACCTGCGATTTAATTTGCGACGCCTTTTCCGGCTTTACGCGTAATATAACGTCATATGTTTTTATGTCCCCTGTGGGCGCGTCTTCTGGTTTTGGATCCGGGATGAGCATACGGGTATCTTCAAGCTGCTGCTGCAAAGAAGCAACTTTTTGTACCAGTTCCTTATTTTGGCGCAGCTTGCCCGCGGCTTCGACTGCTTTTTCGTCAATCAGGTTTTCCAGGAAAGGAACTTCGTCTTCAAATTCTTTTTCATAGGAGTGTTCAATCATGGCGGCGGCGTTTTCCGGTACATCGGACTGCGCCATAATTTCCCCGATCTGCTTTGGCGTCAGGCGCGCCTGTTCTTCCGGTTCTTCTTCTCCCGTCTCCTGCGCCATGTCGGAAAGCCCTTCCTGTATATGATAGAACACCTCGCGGGATGCGTCCTCGTCCCCGCCCAAAGCTTTTTTTACAATGGATGCAAACGCCATTTTCTGTTCGGTTGCGGTACGCCTGGCCGTACAGCCTAAAATGTTTTCCATAAATTCGGCGTGCGGTTCCTTCGCGTTTTTGTGATAGGTCATTACGGCGTGGATATCTGCGCTTCTGTCCGTAAATGCAGGAAATATAAACCCGCTTTCCGGCATTCCCACAACCCAGTCGCGCACCCGCGGCCCGATGCGGTTTTGATCCGCCCGGTATCCAAGACCCGGCTTGCTTAAGCTGACCGGGCAGACTGCTCCGATTAAATATTCGTAGACTTCTTCCGATTCGTCGATCTTATTGTTGTCGCTGGTTTTGGTAATGACGTCATAGGCGTCGTGGAAAATCAGGATCAGGTAATTCCCGGCGTATTCGTAGTTGTCGATCACCAGATCGTAAAAACGTTCTAATAATTCTTCCTGTAAAAGGGAGCTGCTTCTTAGCGCCATAAGGAACTGCTGCCTGCCGCCGGGCGCTTCTTCTTCCATCGGGAATGGAAGTTCCAGCAGGTTGTTGCCAATGGTTCCGGAAAGCGTTTTTTTTGCGATTTCCAGGTATTTGAAAAATTCTTCTTCATCCAGGTTTAAAAATGTCTCGTCCAGTTTGACTACGCGGTTGCGCTCGCTGTCGACATAACAGCCGCACATTCTTGTAAACGTGCATCCTTCTTTTTTAAATCGTTTTTTAATTTCTGCAATTTCTTTCTTATTCAAATTTTTTCCCTCGGTTCTTTCATTTTTAGTAGTTCTCAGATATCTATTATACACGTGGCAGAGGTTGCAGGCAAATCATTTTCATTAAAAAGTTGGAAATTCGTTGAATTATTTTGTGGTTGTATGCTAAAATATATAATAAATGGATAAGAGAAGGAGGATTTGGTCATGAATGAAAAGTTGTATAAAGCAATCAATGCAAGTGCTGTTTCCAGTCTTGTACTGGGAATTTGTGTTCTTGTCACTGGTATTGCATCAGGTGTTTTACTGATTGTAAACGGAGCGCGTCTGTTAAAGCATAAATCAGTTATTATATTATAATAAAAACAACTCTGACGATCTGTTTGAGTGAACAGATGGCCAGAGTTGTAAAAGAGTTCATACGGTTTTGGCTTCTTTTTTGCGTTCTACTTTTTCTAAAATAAATTCCCGTACCTGCTCCCGTTCGATGCCGAGTATCATGGCAAATTCTCCATATAGCCGGTCTTCAGCCAGGTGAAAATATTTTTCATCTGAAGAAGTTATTTTTTTACCATCCGCAATTCTGCTCTGCATACGGTAATAAATGGTTTTTATAATACGGATGAGTTCCCTGCAGTCACACGTACGAATTGTTTCTTTGTAGCGGGTCTCCCTCTGTTTTTCATCTGTGATCCAAAGAGGTTCCATATCCGGAATTTCTTCCAGCAGCTGCATCATGGCATCTTTACGGATCAGTGGACGCATAACGACTTTGGTACTGTCAACGGGTGTAAAGATCTGACTGTCCTTTGCATAATAAGGAACGAGTGTATAGTAAACCCGCTCTTTTGGGATACCGGGCATGTCCAGCGGGCCAATATCTGTAATCCTGCAGACACCGTTGTTTCCATAAATTACATAATCGTTTTTCTGAAACATACGCTTTCCTTCCTTTCTGTCAAAATTAAATAGAATGGTGTCAACCTTATTCTACCAATTTATTTTTGACAATGTAAATAGTTTTTATACAGAAAGCGTTTATTTCGTGATAATATCCTATAACATCTGCTGTATAGTTGTGCAAACTGCTGGCAGATTGCAAATATTGTTTATGGTAAAGTTTCAGAAGTTTACCATAGTTGCATAGTTGTGCAAAGTGGCGTCAGATTTCAAATAAAGTTTTATAGTAAAGATTTTGAGATATCCCATATTTGAGCAGTTGTGCAAAGTGTTGTCAGATCACAAATCAAGATGATAGTAAAGATGCAGAAGTATCTGATAGATGTAAAGTCGTGCAAAGTGACGGCGAATTTCAAATAAAGTTTTTATAGAAAAGATTTCGAGATATCCGATATTTGAGCAGTTGTGCAAAGTGTCAGCAGATCACAAATCAAGATAATAGTAAAGATGCAGAAGTATCTGATAGATGTAAAGTCGTGTAAACTGCCGGCAGATTACGAACACTGTTAATAGCAGCGTTTCAGTTTTCGATCCCTGCTTAGTCGTGCAAACTGCCGGCAGATGACAAATAATATTTATAGTAAAGATGCAGAAGAATCCGATAGCTGTGTAGTCGTGCAAACTGCCGGCACATTACAAACATTGTTTATAGCAGAGTTCCAAAAGTTTCCGATATGTTTCCGGAAAAGCCTGTCCGGTCTGCTGGCAGATTTGTATGACAGATTCATATTCCGGATAAATGCGTTTGCAGCTTTCGATCTCGCAAATTTTTACCTGTATGTTTCCGTATATGGTGTTCAAAGTTTCTGTTTTCCGGGGAAGTATGGAACGTTCCATACGTTGTCTGCGGATTCCAATCGTAGTTGTTTGTGAGAAAATGATCTGTTCCAGCCTGGAAATGTCTGATTTTTCACATAAGACGTTTAGCTGGTATGCCGGCCGGTTTTTTTTCATGTAAACAGGAAGATAGTGGACATCTCTGGCTCCGGCCTGCATCAGACGCTCCATGACAGATCCCATCATTTCTCCGGTACAGTCATCCAGGTTTGTTTCCAGTTTATAAATCACATCTGCATCGTATTTTGTCTCAGTTGAACAACATGGTGCAATTAGCATAGCACGTAAAATACCGGGCTGTTCGTAAATACGTTTTCCTGCGCCAAGACCAATGCGCTGAATCTGAAATTGCTCCGGAAGTTGTTCATTGTTGCGTATGGCAGCGACGATGGCAGCTCCAGTAGGCGTAACAAATTCTCCCTGTACATGAGTAATCTGAAGAGGAATTTGATATTTTTGGATGATATTGACTACGGCCGGAACCGGAACCGGCAAAATCCCGTGCTGGCAGTGAATCGTGCCGCAGCCTTCCCATAGTTGCGGTATGATTACGTTTGTAATGTTCAGGTTGTCCAGACATACAGCTACAGATATAATATCTACAATGGAATCAACTGCTCCGACTTCATGAAAATGTACCTGCTCCAGAGAAGTTCCATGCGCTTTCGCTTCTGCTTCACCAAGTATGGTAAAAATTTTAGTCGCAAGTTGTTTTGCATGATCGGTCAGGCTGGCATTTTGAATGATTGATAAGATATCGGAAAGACTGCGGTGTGTATGCGTATGGGTGTGTCCGGTATGCAGAGAAAGCGGATCAGTGGAAATCTGCGTACAGGAATCGTCCGGTTTCGGATCCTTCAAATGGGAAAGGTCTGTGTGATGGTCCGTATGCGGATGAAGGTACTCCATATCGTGGTCATGATTATCCTGGTCGAGAATGACATGAAAATCGCATACATCCAGGCCGGATTTTTTTACATGGCTGATTTTTATGGAAAAACCGTCAATCGAAAGACTTTGTAATGCTTTTTCCAAAACAGTCTGATCGGCGCCCAGATCAAGTAATGCGGCGACAGTCATATCTCCGCTGATTCCACTGTAGCATTCCAAATATAAAGTGTTCATGATTGTTTCCTTTCAATGTGTTTTTTTGGTTAGGTAAATTGTTCGGCATCTTTGGCAAGCTCAGATAAAAGCTGCTCTCTGCGGGTACCGATTAAAAGCTCTTTGGTGTAACGGGTGTATCGTTCACTTGGATGTTCTGTTAAAAAGGCGGACGCGTCTACACCAATGGTTAAATTCGTAACAAATACGACCATTTCCTGACTGCCGCGAAACGCCTCTTCCATAAAATCAAATGCATGCTCCAGTGCAATGCCGGCCGCCAGCTCGGTCTCTTCCAAAAGGTTTAATTGCAGATCGAACGCGTTCTTTACACGGGTAAACGCTTCTTTTGGAGTCTGCCCGTTTTCCGGGATTTCTTTTTTCAAATTTTGAAACAGCCATTCTTTGTTTTTACATTGTGCGGTAGTTAACAGATTGCCTTCCAGTTCCAGTTTGAATGTTTCTTCCAGCTGATTTAAAATTCTGCTGTAACAGATACCAGGATCTTTTGCGTCAGACAGCTCACTACGAAATGTTTTCAAAAAATCATACCACAGATCGGTGCGATATTTTTCGCGGGCTGCAGAGGAAAAGTAATTTGACAATCCGTCTGAAAGAAGATTGGTAACGCTCAGTCGTTCGTCAAATGCTGCCCGGCTGATTCGTGCAAATACATGAGGGGATATGGTTCCTTTCAGAATATCTGCAATACCATAGTCGTCCTCATATTTATGATACAAATCCAAATATGCCGCAACATCCATCGCAGTTTCTTTATGATGCAGGAACTCATAGACCACCGATTCGGTTATCGGCAGCCTGAGTTCTTCATATAGTTTCATCAGATGCCTCAGGTCTTCCCAGCCTCTGGCGGTGACAAACTGCATCCCGTCGATGTCCGCTTCCACCCGATAAAAATTATTTGGACGCAGTTCCAGGTAACTTAAAATTGCGCGATGGATCTGCGATGCATTTGCGTACTCCTTCCATACGGAAAAATCTGCTTCCAGATCCATATATCTTACGCGGTCCAGAGTAACCATATCAAAGTCACGCACAGATTTGTTATATTCCGGCGGGTTTCCCGCGGCTACAATGATCCATCCTTTCGGTACGGACTGATTTCCAAACGTTTTGCACTGCAAAAACTGCAACATGGTTGGCGCCAGTGTTTCGGAAACGCAATTAATTTCATCGATAAATAAAATACCCTCGCTTAATTTGCTGTCACGCATTTTCTGATAAATACTTGCGATAATTTCGCTCATGGTATATTCCGTAATGGAATAAGTGGTGTTTTGATAGGTTTCTTCTTTTATATAAGGAAGTCCCACGGCACTTTGTCTGGTGTGATGCGTGATTGTATACGCAACAAGTCCAATCCGACACTCTCTGGCAATCTGTTCCATAATTTGTGTTTTTCCAATACCTGGCGGGCCGATCAGAAGAATTGGGCGCTGGCGGACTGCAGGAATGCGATATCTGCCGGTTTCATCTTTTGCCAGATATGCGCGAACCGTATGTTTAATTTCCTCTTTTGCCTGTTTGATATTCATAAATTCCTCCCTGACGAATCTGTACAGAATCGAATTCTTCCGGTTCCAGCTGAAGACGCATGGCCCATGGCGGAAGTTTCGATTCATCATAATCGTTTAAAAATAGAAACACGGTCTGGTAGGATGGACGTTTTTTGGGATAAATTCCCTGACCATCTGTAAAATATAAAAGTCCTCCAAGATGCTGAAAGACATGCTGTTCCACCAGCTTGTTAACATAAGAAAAAGCAGGACAAAAATTGGTACCGCCCCCGCCCAGAATCGTAAACTGAGTCAGAAACTGCTCAAACTGATTTGGATCGCAAATTTCCTGATCAGAACGCACCTGATCGTCACACTGCAAAATTCTGATTTTGCAGGATGAAAAAAAATATTCTCTTTGATGCAGGATCTGGTAAGTTTCGCGTAAAAAATTTTTCACAAGCTGCCCGCTGGTAGAATCACTTGTATCCAACACAATGACAAATTCACGAATTTTATGGATTTCTCTTGTTTCGACTGATTCTATCAGAGGCATATTTCCATATATCCGCAGACCATAAGTGTAAAAATTCAGATCATATTCATCCGGATCCGCATGCAGCTCTTCGCGCAGAACGGAGAATTTTCTTAAAAAATCACGATAGTTTCTTCGGCTGCGTTCGGCTTTTACTCTGGAAACCAACTGCTGACGGCTGTCAGTGGATTCGGCGCCATACTGTTCCTGCTGCAGTTTTGCCTGATGTGCAAGTTTGCTCCATTGCTGCTGCACGTTTTGCGGTATCGGTACAGAGGAATGATGAGCAGGCCAGTAGCGATGATCGTCTGTATAAAATTCAGTCTGAAGTGACAAAATCACATCGTTATTTAATTGTGAAAGCATCCGATACAGGACGGATGCGCTGATATAAGACTGTTTTTCATCCAGCTTCTGATAGAGCTGACTGCGCAGCCAGGTCAGAATGCGTCTGGTCGACGGTTGTTCCATATGATCGATGGTATATTCCACAACAATATCGCAGGAAAGGTTCCAAAGATTCGGATCCTTGCCGACGGTTATCCATAGATGTGAAAAAATACAATGCAAAACAGTATGCAGATATGCACGCGACAGAAACCGGGGATTGTTTTTAAAAACGCGCAGAATTTGTTCCGCAGAATAATTCAGACAGATACCATCGGTTGCAAATGTCTGAACGGAAGTGTCTGCTTTGGGATGAAGTGCACAGAGGGCAGAATGAAAAAAGCGCAGATCCTGATACAATTCGCTTTGGGTAAAAGCGAGTATTTTTAATGCCATTTCATTTTCCCATTCTGTCTGAGTTTTTTTATGCATTATGATCGTATCCTTATTAAAAAAATTTGTTAAGAGTATCGTTTGTTAAAAATCATCCAGCTGATATCTTTTTTCAGAAAACGTTTGCATGTGAAGCTGTTTCCAGCGAAGCATAGCTGCGCTCCCTTCGCTCCAGCCAGACTGTGCTGCCAGAGAAATCGCCTGCTGTATATTTTGCAGGGATAGCAGTTTTTCCTGAAACAAAAAAAGAAGATCATCCAGATTTTTATTTGAAATAAATTGCCGGCAAAGGGATAACCCATGTTTGACAAGATAGTCTGTATACCGGAGTCCGTCTGTGTCTGACATCTGATAAGGATAACGCAGACGATAAAACGCCATCTGGCAAAGCGTTTGCCCGGATTCTTCCACACATGCTTTTGGGAATATTTTGTCATATTGTGGGAAATCTAAAATATCATCCTGAAAACATTGTCTGGCACGAAAACCTTCACCTATAATGCTGCGCCCGAATACATGTGCCGGAGCAATTTCATCATAAGATTCATAATATTCCGGGAAAAAAACGACTGCTTCTTTCTGAGAAGAATCAGAGCTGGTATGTTTATAAAAAACAGCTTCCACATCCCAGGAAATTTGGGAAAGTATCTGGCGCAGACAATTTTTTTTAGAGGGTGAACATTTTAGATGTATACGGCGCATATGATGACAGTTCATAAAAGCATCGCTTCCAACAGAATACAGGCCATCGGATAATGTAATCTCAGTCAGATTTCTACAGTTATAAAATGTATAATCCCCTATTTTTTCTACAGATTCCGGAAGATACACGGCATTTAGGTAATTGCCGCATAGTTCAGCAAGTGCGGATACTGGTACCGGAGTTTTCGTAGTAATGGCATGCTCTGTGATCTGGCCGCTGGGTGCAAAGCAATAATTTCCAAGTTCTTTTACAGGATATCCGTCAATCTGAGCGGGAATGACAGCAACTGGAAGATTTGAAAAAACCCGCAGGATTTTTGCACTTTTATCGGATGTTTTTTCCCATAAAAAACGGCAGATTTGTTCTTGTTCAATCATAGGCGGATCGTTCCTTTTTGGCATTTGCTGGTTACTAAGTGACAAATATGTTTCAAGTATAGCAGATAATGAAACTGGCTGCAAGCGCGAAAAAGCCTTTCCGTAAATATTATTACGGAAAGGCTTCGGATTTCATTCGTTAAGTTTATGAATATTTTTTATTAATTTATTCGATACTGCAGTTACGTGATCGGTAGCATCGCGGCATTCTGAAATAATTTTTTCAAAATGATAGACGTTTTCAAGCGTTGTTTTTGCACTTTCTTCATTTTCATTTGAGAAATCGGCTACATCCTGCACTTTTGTCAGAATAGAAGTTTTATTTTCGTTCAGGCTGTTTACTTCCGTTTCAATACCGCCAATGGCTCCGGCTACCTGGTTCACTTCTGTTCGTAAGGAGTCGAACAGGCTGCTTGTGTAATTAATCTTTTCGGTCTGCTCTTCGAACGCGGTGGTTACTTTTTGCGTGATCTCCACACTAAACTGGGCGTTATCGATCAGTTCATTGACGCTTTCGTTGATCTGTTCGGTAGATTCTTTTGACTGATCCGCGAGTTTACGTATTTCTTCGGCAACGACGGCAAATCCTTTTCCGGCTTCTCCTGCTCTTGCGGCCTCAATACTTGCGTTTAAAGCAAGCAGATTTGTCTGGTTGGAAATGCTTGCAATAATTTCCGTTGCGGTACGGATATTCATGGCCGATTTATTTGTCAGCTCTGTCTGCTCGCGTACCTTTTCTATTGATTCGCTGTTTTCGGTATTTAATTTAATTAATTCAGTTATGTAAGTTTCCACGGATTTGTTGCATTCCTGCATTTTATCTGCGCTTGCTGACAGATTTTCAACATTGGAGGAAATATGCCCGATCTCATCACTAACCGCGTCAAGCTCTGTAGTAATCATCTGCATCCGGTCTGCCTGCGACATGATATTTTCTGAGATGGAATTGACGTTGTTGCTCATGTCTTCTTCTGCTGTCGTCATTTCATTAAACAGATCTTTGAAATTTTCGGTTACCTCGCCGAGTTCGGTAGTCGCGGTTTCAATGGAAGAAATGACTTTGGCATAGGAAACGGCGATCTCACTTACAGTCTGCATGATTTCACTCATTTTGCTGCTGCGCTGGCTGATCGGCGCAGAGATACTTTCCAAAGAAATCGTTCCGTCGGCGATATCCGATGCGTTTGATAAAAAACGGTGGACCATATCAGCAGAGAGCTTGGCAATAATTAATGATGTGGCATAACCGATGAGGCCGCCGGCAATAATCAGTATCATACCGAGCATACTGCCTTTAGACACAAGAATCGTGATCAATACTGCCCATACGCCGACAATGAGAACCGGCAGACTGATAACAATTGCGAGCGCTGTCAATAATTTTTTCTTTTGTTCCTGATCCATCTGCATACTTTCCATCCTCCATGCAATAAGTATATCGCTGACATCCATGTAACGACCTGTCTGTACTTTTCAGATCACAGACCTTTAATACTATATTAAGATGATTATGTCAGATTGTCAATGGATTCTATTTTAAAATTTTAAAAAAATTTGTATCCTGCGCGAAATTGCTGATTTCATATAAAATAAGAACTTCCTTTGGCTGTAGTTCTTCCAGCAGTCTGGAGAACGGCTGATGATAGTATCTGAAATCGATCATGACGATATGTCGGTATTCGTTCATCAAAAATGGCACAAGGCTGTTTGCAAAAGAATCTTTGACAATTAACAACGTCTGATCTTTAACGGCGTTATCCATATGAAGATCGATCCGTCCAAAATTCCCGCCAAAATAGACGCCGTATTTATCTTTCGTTTCCAGTTTGGTATTGTCATAAATACAGTCGGTTCGTTTCGTATCGATGATAACCTCCGCTTTTGGCAGGCGCACCGGAAGTATGAGGGGATCCGGCTGCGTATCAAAACCGGGCGCTTTGGAGTACAGAGTGCCAAAAAAATTGTTACTCACGCATTCGGGCTGAAACTGTTCTAAAGGTGCGCCAGTCATTCCATGCATATCACACCAGGCGGTATAGGCCAGATAAGCGGCATACATGGTCCAGTGGTGATCGGTTTTAAAATACAGCTGTTCACGATTTTTATTATCTGAAAACAGCTGCCGGACATCTAAAACGGAAGTACTGGAAAGCTGACCGGCCTGGTCGTATAGTCTGTCGGAACGATATACAACGGCATGAGAAGGCAGTTTGTCTTCCAGTATGCATCCTTTGGATGGAACAGGCAGAAAAGTGACAGAAAAATCATAGTTATTTGCAAATTGTTCCAAAAACTGTAAATGTTTCAGATATCGCTGTTTTGGAAGATCGCTGTCCAACAGGCGTTCAAAGTAATATCCGTCTTTTCCAAAATAGACGCCGCCGGCATTTTGAAAGCCGGCAGCTTTTTGAATGGATGTTGCACATTTCATCCAAAAATCACGTCCTGCAAACTGATCGTTTGCAGCGTCTGTCAGATTCTGCTGCATGGAAGTGTCTAAAAAACCGGATATTTCCGGTGGCCGGAACGTTGTCAGACAGCGGTTTTCATTTTCTGAAAATTCGCGCTGCGGCAGCAAAAACAGTAAGAATCCGCTGATTACAAAAAACAGAACCGAGAGAATAAAAAATATCGCATACGATAAACGGGTTGTTTTCATTGGTTTCATCCATAATCTTCTTTCTGATGCGTAAAATATATGGTTTCCTGTAAATTTGTTTAAAATCTAAAATATAAAAACGGATTGTAGCTTCCGCTGATAAGCATCGCCATGCTTAACAATAAAACAAGCAGACACCAGATGCTTTTTAGCCAGAATGCAGCCGCTTCACCAACACACGTGGAAATTTTTTGCAGCATACGTGCGGCGAGCCGGTTCATCAGCTGCGTGGAGGCCAGTACAAGTATTATGAGAAAAACAGCATGCGTTGTCCATTCATAAAGAGCCAGCTGGTTACAGGCAGGGACATCGATGCAGATAAGCATTTTTACATAGGTTTTCAGCCGCGCCAGATCGTCGCAGGCAAAGATTACCCATCCTGGAACAATCCAAAACAACGCATAAAAATGCTGTAAAAATATAGGCAGATGCTGAATCAGTTTCAGAAGAAACAGTTTTTCAAACAACAGCAGTACAAAAAAGTAAAGTCCCCATAAAATGAAATTCCATCCGGCGCCATGCCATAACCCAGTCAGGAACCATACGAGAAACAGATTCAGAATCTGCCGGACAAAGCCTTTGCGGTTGCCGCCTAACGGGATATACAAATATTCGCGAAACCAGGTGCCAAGCGTCATATGCCAGCGACGCCAGAATTCGGTAATACTTTTGGATTCATATGGATAACGGAAGTTTTCCGGAAAATGAAAACCAAACATTTCTCCGAGTCCGATGGCCATATCCGAGTATCCGGAAAAATCAAAATAAATCTGAAAGGTAAACGCGAATGCGCCAAGCCATGCAATTGCCATGGACAGATCCGATGCTTCCAGTCCGTAGATCTCATCCCACAGCGCGCCGATCTGGTTGGCGAGCAGTACTTTTTTACCAAGACCAAGTAAAAAACGCTGCATGCCTGCCGCGCAGAGTGAAAATGACGTATGCCGGTCATCGACTTCCTGTCGGATATCGCTGTAACGAACAATCGGGCCTGCAATCAGCTGCGGAAACATACACACATACATACCAAAGGAAATCAGATTGTGCTGCGCCGCCACATTTCCACGGTACACGTCGATGGTATAGGACATGGTTTGAAACGTGTAAAAGGAAATGCCGATGGGCAGCGCCAGATCGAGCAATGGAAAATCTTTGCCGGTCAGTGCATTTATGGAGGAAAGCACAAAATCTGTGTATTTGAAAAAACCTAAAATACCAAGATTGCCAATCACAGAGATGACAAGGATCAGCCTGCCCAGTGTATTTTTTTTCCCGATGGCAGCAAAATATTCCAAAAGACGGCCGTTACAGTAATCGAAAATCGTGGAAAACAGCATAATTATAATATATGTTGGTTCGCCCCATGCATAAAAAAACAAACTTGCAAGCAATAAAAGCAGATTGCGCAGCTTTTTGGGGCAGATATAATAACATACAAGGACCGCCGGAAAAAACATACATAAAAATACGATACTGCTAAATACCATACCTTCGGTCTCCTTCGTTAAAAAAATAGTTCGTTTATTCAAAGCTGGATTCAAATGCTTTTTGAACCAGGCCGTTTTTAGAGCTGATAATCAGTGCAATGTAGCTGCCCTCTCTGGTTACGACAGCTTTTTCTGTCATACCCAGCTGTTCCGGGTCATATTCCTGAAAAGTTCCCTGGCGGCTTTCGATATGATCATGCATGGCTTTCATCATCGCAGATGCGTCATTTTTATCTTTTAGTTTAATAACGGCAATTTCTTCGGCAGTACCCTCTGTGGCGTATGCATAAAAATATGCGTCTACGAGATCATAACTAAGATCGCTTAAATAAGCGAAATTTAATTCGGCCTGCGCATCCTCACTGGATACTTTGGTCATTTCAGGCAATGTTGTATCGGCTGAGAGCATCGTTTCCTGCAGGCTGGAGATGGATACGGATGTCTCCGGGGAGTTATCCGTTCCCTTATTTCCACATGCGGATGTCATGGTAAGCATGGCAGCCAAAAGCACGCAGCTTATATATTTTTTCATGTTCTGTTCCTTTCTGTGTTTTTGTTACATACGAAATGTTATCCAACGGCGATTGTTTCGGATACAGAGTCAGAGGTACGCAGTTTTCTGGCTATAACGTCTGTTGCTTGCGTCGATTCTGTTGCTTCTGGCAGCTCCACTTCAAAGGCTTTTGTAACTGCTTCCAGCATCTTTTTTGCTTCCGGCGAATTTTCATCAAAGGAAGGCGTATCTGTTTCCCCATAATTATGGATAAAAATTCCAAGAATATACTGGTCCTGTTCATCCTGATACCACATACCGCCCATGGTATAATTATCAAAGCCAGGGAGGGAGGATAATGCCATATTCATCTGATTGAGCAACAGATCGGCAATTGGCAGCTGCTCCCGACGCAGCGGTTTTTTAAACTTAAAGAACGCAGACGATTTTTTTGTATCCAGAGCCTTTTTGATTTTGGCAGGAACTTTGAATATGTCTTGTAATTCTTTGCTGTTTTGCACCGCATAAGAATATTTCACGCCTTTTGCTTCCGGAAGTGCAGAACCGTCCCAGTCGTGAGAGCTTCTGGATATTTCATCTGTCATATTAAAATTCTGATACTGGCAGTGTCCTGCGACATCGGTATAAATA
>OFHA01001839.1_pt1 | contig 13531 bp, 8 predicted proteins | sample 1521891 | NCBI WGS metagenome assembly OFHA01 (sample SAMEA3504089, study PRJEB24116) | mouse gut metagenome | biome: mouse gut; feature: mouse-associated habitat; material: faeces | place: Denmark | collected 2011 | reverse complement strand
CATTAAAATATATCTGCAATCCGGAGAAAACTGACGGACAGATTTTGATAGATTCATTTGCCTGCGGAATAGAGACAGCGCATTATGATTTTATGGATGCGTTGTCAAAATCTTCTGGCGTTGGGAATAAGCAGGCATTCCACCTGATTCAGTCATTTGCGCCGGGAGAAGTGGATTTTGATACGGCTCATCAGGTGGGAATAGAGCTTGCGGACAAGCTGTTAGAAAATAAATACAGTTATGTCATTGCAACGCATATCGACAAGGAACACTGTCATAATCATATCATTTTCTGTGCGGTTGATAATGTGGAACATAAAAAATACAATGACTGTAAGCGTACATACAGGCAGATACGGAATTTGTCAGACGAACTGTGCAGGGAACATGGATTGTCGGTCATTATTCCATCAGGACAAAAAGGAAAGACACATTATGAGTGGCAGATGGCAGAGGCGGGAACTTCATGGAAAGCGCAGATGAAATCTGATATGGACGATGCCATTCGTGAAGCACACAGCTATGAAGATTTTATCAGCCGGATGCAGACAAAAGGATATGAGGTAAAAGGGGAAACTTTTGGAGATAATGCGCTGAAATATTTATCATTTTCTGCTTCAGGGCAGACACGTTTTACACGTGTCAGTGAAAAGAATTTCGGTGTGGGATATACGAAAGAATCAATCAGAGAGAGAATCGAAAAACGTATAAGGGCACAGGAAAAATTCCCTGTAAAAAAGAAATTTCCCTTTCCAAAGCGACCGGATGCAAAGCGGACTTTGATTGATACAGACAAGGAGAAGTTTCAAGAGAATGGTGCGTTAAAGCATTGGGCGGATATACAGAATTTAAAGATTGCTGCGGCGAGTTATGCAGAGGGCGGTTCGGTAGAGGAACTGAAACAGAAAATATCAGAGAAATATGCTGCTGCAAAAGCGGCACGAAGTGCGATTGTGGATTTGGAGCATGAGATGAAAGCCAAAGCGGAAATTCTAAAATACGCAAAACAGTATATGGCAAACAGGAAATACCAAATAGGATATGAGAAAGCGAAGGATCAGGATGATTATTTCCGGAGTCATGAAACGCAGATTATTCTGTTTGGCGGCGCTGAAAATATGTTAAAGCGGTACGGGATAAAGACAGCTTCACTAGATGTGGAAAAGATGCAGGCGGAATATGATGCAATGGCAGTGCAAAAGACAAAGCTGAAGAAAACATATCAGGTAGCAGAAAAAGAGGCGGCTGAAGCGGATATGCAGTTGAAGAATATAAGGCAGTATATAGGGATTGAAAAAGAAAATCAGGAAAGAACAATGTCTGACCGGAAACATGAAATAAGCATATGAGAGAGAGGGAATTGCTATGAACATAACATATGAAAAGTGCGGAGATTATTTGATACCGAATTTAATTCCTACTCCAGAATCGGAGGGAGAGTTGAGGAAGTTCGGATTGATGAGAAAATCTTACTTAATAAATCACAGGAGAGGTATTTATTCAGGATTGTTGTTATCAGGTGAATTAAAAAAGCATTTGCTTATGATACAGGAGCAGGCAGAGGAACGGTTTGATTTACTTGTGGAGCAGATGGCAAAACAGGAGGGAGTGACGGAACGGTTAAAGGTACAGGATCAGATGCTTTGGGTGCGGAAAATGAATTGCATTAGGGTAAGGGCGGAGGAAATGGTGAGGGAAGAAATTATATATTGTTTATGAGATTGCGGAGCAGAGAAATCTGCTCCTGTTTATATTCTAATGAAAATTATTGCTTTTTCAATAAAAATACTGCATAATAAAATAGGAATGCAAAGTGGAAAAAATAGAATGAGGTAAAGGGATTGGAAGATTTAATCCAACTGGATTCATATCCAGTGCAGACAGCACTAAGATTACTTTTACAGGATAAAACGACTAAAAAGAATATTATATGGGCAACAGATTCTTACGCTTCTTTTGGTGAGACTTATACGGATCGAAGTCAGATAACAGAGAATCAGTTAAAAAAGATGAATTATGGAATGATTCAACCGCGAATATCTAAAGATATGGAGCAGCAAACGCAGCGGACAAGAAAGAGTGCAGAAGTATTTACTCCAGCCTGGATATGCAATAAAATGAATAATTTTTGTGATGAGGAATGGTTTGGTTATAAAGATGTTTTTAATCGACAGGCTGAGCATGAATGGATTCCCACAGAGGATAAAATAAAATTTCCTGATGGAAAGTGTTGGGAGGATTATATAGATTCCAGACGATTGGAGATTACATGCGGAGAAGCGCCTTATTTGGTTTCAAGATACGATGCTTCTACAGGAAAAATGATTGATATTCACAAGCGAATCGGTATTCTTGATCGGAAGCTTCGTGTTGTGAATGAAAATGCAGCAGATGAAACGGAATGGTTGAAGTGGACGATACGGGCATTTCAGAGTGTATATGGGTATGAATATCAAGGGGATAATCTCTTGATTGCACGAATCAATCTACTTATGACTTTTGTAGATTACATGAATCATAAATGGCATAGACAGCCGGAAAAAACAGAATTGCGGAAGGTCGCAAATATTATCAGTTGGAATATTTGGCAGATGGATGGACTAAAGGGAACAGTTCCTATGGGAGTTTTGAAAGAGGAATATCATCAGATGTTGTTGTTTGAACCATTTCAAGAAGTGAAAGAAGATGAGGATGAACCAGAGGTTCGATGTAGAATATATGATTGGAGAGCGGATTGTTCCATTCCATATAATGCGTTAAAGTAAGAATTAAATGTGATGTGCTAAAAAATTTTTGGATTGCAATCAAATGAATAAAAAATGGAAAAAGCTATCCTGCAAAGGTTTTATTTGTTGGACAGAACAAGTGTTTCTTGTTCATGTGCAAAAAGGAGAAACATATGGAATATAGTATTGAAGTGTGTATTAAAGAAAATCAGACTACAACAGACAAAGGAAAAATTCTTGAAAATTTAACAAGGGACATTTTAAAACAGCAGCAATATGAGGTATATGAGACGATTCGAGTTACTGGAATGGAAATTGATGTTTGGGCAAAACATAAAATTACAGGTCAAAAAATTCTTGCTGAATGTAAAGCACAGAATGATTCTCTGTCTGGGGAAGTTATCTCTAAATTGCTTGGGAATGTTGGGCTTAGAAATGCAAGTGCGGGATGGTTGATTAGCACAGGCCCCTTATCGAAAGATGCCAAAGGAATAGTAAGCGATTGGGAAGATGAAAATAACCAGAAAAGAAGTCAGTTAGCGTTTTATACCAAAGATAGGATTATTGATTTATTAGTTGATTCCCATGTGATTGTTTCTCCTGATACAATATCAAAAAAGATAGATGAAAAATTCTCACTAAATGATAACGCCTTATTGCTGTTAATGCCTTCAAGAAAAGTATGGGTTATTCCGGTGCAAAATCACATGGAAGGAATTTCAACAAAAGTTGTGGCATTTGATGCGGAAACAGGGAATAGAATTACAAATAAAGATGTTCTTAATGAAATAAAAGCACACAAAAATAGTTATAGCTCCATGCAGTGGCTATCGATTGATAATGCAGCAGATGATAAAGAGGAAACTCTTTTAAAGGAAGAACTTAGCAGTATAGTGACAGTAATTAGTGGCGATGATTGGATTGATTATCGTCCGGCAAGACCAGAAGATTTTGTAGGTAGAAAACTATTCTTACAGATATAATAAAATTTTTAGATACGGTTAATAGTGGATTGTCTGATACAAGACTTTTCTCAATCAAAGCACCATCTGGAATGGGCAAGAGTTCTGTTGTATTAAAGCTGGCTGATTTATCAAAACGAAGAAACTATTCTAAAAAATATTTTGTATATGCAGTTGATGTGCGTACTGCGCTTTCTTCCAGATATGCAGAGATGGCATTAAGGACATGCTTTGATAAAGCCGATGAGGCGGGTTTTACTGATATCAGACAGCGAAAGGTAAATTCATCTAATGCAATTCAATATTTAAGAGATGCGTCTATTCAAAAAACTCTTTCATATTTGAAGGAGGAAAATAAGAGCATTGTTTTAGTGTTTGATCAATTTGAGGAATTGTTCTCAAAACGTGACTTGGATTTACTTTTTGATAATGTGAAGATGCTTTGCAATGAGGTTGATGCGCTTCAAGGAGCCTTAATATTGGGATTTGCATGGAAAACTGATTTGACATTGCCAGCAGAACATCCAGCATATTATATGTGGAATAATTTAAGTGATAGAAGAAAAGAATTTGAATTGATTCAATTTAAGCCATCAGAAATAAAGAGTGCAATCAAATTATTTGGCAGACAGTTAGGTGAGCAAGTTAATCCAATTCTTGCAAATTATTTAACTAAACAATGCCAGGGATACCCGTGGCTGTTAAAAAAGTTATGTATTCATGTGTTCAGGCTTATCAAGGAGGGAAGTAGTCAAGAGGCTGTAATCGGTCAGCGATTAAATATTGTTGATTTATTTGAGCGTGACATAGATGATCTTACTCCTGATCAAGATGCATGTGTAAAAGAGATTGCAAGAAATTCTCCCGCAGATTATTTTACAATTTCTGAAATTTATGGAGATGGAGTTGTGCAATCATTGATTAATAATCGTATAGTAATTCGCAGAGCCTCGAAGTTGACTTTGTATTGGGATATTTTTAGAGATTATGTTTTGAATAAATCAGTGCCGGAGCTTTTATTAGACTATATTCCGCAGATGCAGTTTACAACTGTAGTGAGGACATTACGGTGTCTTTTGGAGCAAGGAGATATGACTTCGGCTGAACTAAGCCAAAAACTTTCGCTTACTGTGTCCACAATTGATAATATTATGATTGATTCCGTAATGTTTGGAGCTGTTCAAAAGAAAAATAATATAATTCATCTACTGTCTCGCACAGAGGATGAATTATATAAGGTATTGCAGGCTTTCTTTAAAAAACATATGGTGTATGAAAAACTGAATAGATTGGGACTAGAGAAATTTGATTATCGTACTTTTATGAATGTTTTTGATGAGACTTATGCAGAGTCTAATATAAATAGTAAAACAAAAATGACTTATTGTAGCAAACTGTATAATTGGTTTATTCGTTTAGGATTACTTTCCGAAGAACAGGGGCGTATTGTACTTACAGTTTCCCCATCTTCAAAATCAATTAGGTTATCGCTGGAAAGAGCAACACATGGACGACATCAGTCGGGTATTCAAAATTTATTTTGGGGGCAAACGAGTCCAGAGAAAATGATAGAAGTGTATCAGTTAATTAAAGGCGGCAATGAGAGTTACTCATCATTGAAATCCTGTGGTTATAGAAATGCAATTGAACTGCTAATTGCAGCAAGGGCTTTGCATAGGCAAAAAGATGTGTTATTTTTGATTCTTCCAATGGCAAAGATTATAGAAAATATTTCTACAGCGGATAATATTATATTCGCAAGGAATATTTTGGCGTCTAATCCTGATATTAAAAACATAGAGATGGGACAATTGTTGAGCGAACATTATTCAAGGGATTGGACAACCTCATCAAAAGTTCGGTATGGAAATAGTATAATGAATTGGGTAAAATATCTTGATTTAAATGAGGAAAATTCAAGTTATGTTTAATGGATTATTTGTGGCAAAATATGAGATAGGAGAAATGAGACAATGAAATTCGATTTTGTAATAGGCAATCCACCATATCAAGATGAAACCATAGGCGACAATAAAGGATTTGCGCCGCCAGTATACCATAAATTTCTCGAAAATTCTTATAAGATTGGGGATGTGGTAGAGATGATACATCCGCAAGATTTTTATTTAATGCCGGAAGTACACCAAAGCAATGGAATGAGCAGATGTTGCAAGATCCGCATCTTAAAGTGTTGTACTTTGAACAGGACAGCAGTAAGGTGTTCAGCAATACGGACATTAAAGGCGGAGTAGTTATTACCCATCATGATAATGTAAAGGACTATGGTGCGATTGGAACATTTACTGCTTATGAGGAATTAAATGCGATATGCAAAAAAGTTAGAGATAATAATACTTTTTTTAGTTTTAGTGATATGGTGGTTACAGCTTATTCGTATCGTCTAACAGATAAAATGCATACTGACCATCCAGAGGCTATTGGGCAATTAAGTAGTGGTCATGCTTATGATATGAAATCTAATATATTTGAGAGACTACCGCAAATTTTTTATAATGAAAAACCGCAGGATGGGGCAGAGTATATACAGATTTTGGGACGTGAAAATAATGAGAGAATTTATAAGTATGTCAGGCGTGACTATATTAATACGGTCAGCAATTTGGACAAATATAAGATATTTCTCCCGAAAGCTAATGGAATTGGTGTGTTGGGCGAAGTTTTGTCAGCACCGATATTGTGTGAGCCAATGATTGGGGCAACAGAAACATTTTTGAGCATTGGCGCGTTTGAACAACAGAGTGAAGCAGAAGCAGCCTTGAAGTATATTAAAACTAAGTTTGCTCGTGTTTTATTAGGAGTTTTGAAAACAACACAGGATATCACACCGGAAAAATGGAAATGTGTTCCGTTGCAAGACTTTACCACTTCATCTGATATAAACTGGTCAGCCTCAATTCCAGATATAGACAAGCAGCTTTACAAAAAGTATAACTTATCCGATGAAGAAATCAACTTCATTGAAACCAAAGTAAAGGAGATGGCGTAATGGCAGAAATAAAAATCAAGACAGCCAAGCGAGTTATTCCGATGATTTACGCATATACCACTCCTGAAATTGCACGACATAACGGCTGGACAAAAATAGGATATACGGAACAGGCGGTAGAAAAACGTTTGAAACAACAGGCGCATACAGTAGATGTTATTTACCATGAGGAATGGAAAGGAAATGCAGTCTATGATGACGGTTCCGGCGAAACTTTCAGCGATAAAGATTTCCATGTATATTTAAGGAAGTTAGGCGTTGAAAATAATCGGGCAAATGAGTGGTTTCACATAGACGGTACGGAATCTCAGAAGCGGTTTTTTGAGTTTCGTGCTAATCGCGGTATTGTAAAAGCGGAAGATACTATTATTCCTTATATTTTGCGTAATGAACAGGCAGCAGCGGTGGAACAGACGGAAAAGTATTTTCAATCCGGTATGGGAAATGAATATCTTTGGAATGCAAAACCGAGATTTGGCAAGACATTGTCTGTCTATGAATTGTGTAAGAAAATGGAGGCGCAGAATGTCTTGATTGTTACCAACCGCCCTGCAATCGCCAATTCATGGTATTCAGATTATGCGAAGTTTTTGGGAATGGAGTCAGGCTATCAGTTTGTCAGTAATACAGACTCACTAAAAGGGAAAAAGTTAGTAGTTTCGCGTGAAGACTATGTAAAGGCGAACTCAATTTCGGATAATCCATATAACTGTATTGAATTTGTCAGCTTGCAGGACTTAAAAGGCTCTCTGTATTTTGGCGGCGATTATGATAAATTAAAAGAAGTCGCAGATATGAACTGGGATTTGCTGGTTATAGATGAAGCGCACGAGGGCGTAGATACCTATAAAACGGATGTAGCATTTGAACACATCAGCAGAAAATATACTCTTCATTTATCCGGCACGCCTTTTAAAGCGCTCGCGAATGATAAATTTCCGGATAATGCGATTTATAACTGGACATATGCAGATGAACAGTCAGCAAAACGTGATTGGAATTCGCCTGAAGGTAACGAGAATCCCTATGCAACACTTCCGCAGCTCAACATGCTTACTTATCAGATGTCAGAGATTATCAAGGATGAGTTAGAACAGGGTATTGAAATTCAGGGAGAAACGGAAGAATATGCTTTTGACTTAAATCTTTTCTTTGAGACGAAAAACGGGCAGTTCATACATGAGAGTTCGGTGGATAAATTTTTGGATGCTATGACAACACAGCCTAAATTTCCTTTTTCAACAAAGGATTTGCGAAATGAGTTAAAGCATACATTTTGGCTTTTGAACCGTGTGGACAGCGCAAAAGCATTAGCAAAGAAACTTGAAAATCATCCGATATTTGGAGAATATAAAATTATTCTTGCAGTAGGAGATGGGATAATGGATGGTTCGGAATTAATTTCAGAGGAAGAAAGCAAGAAATCCTTTGATAAAGTAGTTGCTGCTGTTAAAAGCTATGAAAAAACAATCACATTATCTGTTGGTCAGTTGACGACAGGCGTTACAATTCCCGAATGGACAGCAGTAATTATGCTGAGCAACATGAAAAGCCCATCGTTATATATGCAGGCGGCGTTCAGAGCGCAAAATCCATGTCTTTTTGCGAGTGGCGGCGAATTTTACCGTAAGAAAAACGCCTATGTATTCGACTTTGATCCGGCACGCACCCTTATGATCTTTGAAGAGTTTGCAAATGATTTATCCGCTAAAACTTCGGATGGGCGTGGAGATGCGGGAACACGGAAAGAAAATGTAAAGGAACTGCTGAATTTCTTTCCGGTAATTGGCGAAGATGAAAACGGGGAAATGGTGGAACTGGATGCGGAAAAAGTATTGTCCATACCCCGAAAAATCCGCTCTCAGGAAGTAGTGAGAAGAGGATTTATGAGCGATTTTCTGTTTCAGAATATTTCCCATGTATTCCATGCACCGCAGGAAGTGATTGACATTATTACATCTTTTACGCCGGTTCAAGAGCCAAGCAAAAAAGCGGACATTACACCTGCTACGCATTCGGAACTTTCTTTAGATGATAACGGAGAAGTATCTTTAGAAGAAGGGTATATTATTGGTAGGTCGGCGGAGCTATTTGGTGAGAAGATATATGGGAATGTGACAAACAAACTAAGTGATGCTATAACAGAGATGAATGTTTTGCGGGAAGAGGCGGGCTATTCTGCCCAAAATTTGAAACAGGCATTACATACGGAGGCTGTTAAAGCTATTATTGATACGGCAAAAGAGGAGTATGCTTCAGATATGAAGGTATCTACCCGAAATCAGATAGAGCGTAAATTGAAAGATGAAACGGATTCGCTTGTTAATAAGGCGTTTGGCAATTATAAGATTGAAGCGAATACCTTAGAAAAGGAGAGGCAAGATGCTTTAGACAATTGCATAACCACAAACAGGAGTGAGGAAGAAGTCAATCAAGAGTTTGACAGGCGTCAGGAAGAAGCTGCTTCAAGATTGCAGGAGACTTTAAATTCATCAATCAGCGATTTTGTAAAGTCTGCCAGTGAGGAAGTGGTAAGAACCGTAGAGACCAGTAAAAAGGAACGTGAGAAAAAGGGAATAGAGGATTCTGTAAAAGACCATTTGAGAGGATTTTCAAGAACGATACCATCATTTCTCATGGCGTATGGAACAGAAGAAACGACTCTTGAAAATTTCGACACGATTATTCCGGATGAAGTATTTAAGGAAGTAACAAGCATTTCACTTGCACAATTTCGATTTTTAAGAGACGGAGGAGCTTATACCAACGAGCAGACAGGCGAGGAGAAAATGTTTGAGGGCAAGATGTTTGATGCGGTTGTGTTTAACGATTCTGTCAGAGAGTTCCTGAATTTAAAAAGAAAACTGGCAGATTATTTTGATGAGGACAGCACAGAGGATATTTTTGACTATATTCCGCCGCAGAAAACAAACCAGATTTTTACGCCGAAGTGGGTAGTGAAAAAGATGGTTGATATGCTGGAACAGGAAAATCCGGACTGCTTTGATATGCCGGATAAGACATTTGTTGATTTGTATATGAAGTCCGGTTTATACATGACAGAAATTATAAAGCGGCTGTATCAGAGCAATGTTTTGAAAGAACAGTTTCCGGAGAAAGAGGAACGGTTACAGCATATTTTTGAGAAACAGATATACGGTCTGGCACCTACGGAAATTATCTATAAGATTGCAACGAATTATATTCTTGGATTTGACGAGAATGTTGTGATTACGAGGCATAATTTCCGACAGGTGGATGCTTTGAAGTATGCTAAAAATGGAACTTTGGAAGAAATGTTGGATGAGATTTATAAGGAGTGAGCCATGCCAAGAGCGAAAAAAGAATCAGTGCCGATATCGGCGAGAATAGAGAAAGCAACCTTTGAACGTCTGGAAAAATTCTGCGAGGATTCAGGGCTTGGAAAGACGGTGACACTGGAGAGGGCGTTGAATATGTATATGGATGCGTATTATGGAGGGAATACATTGTCAGTTATCGGGGCAAGTAGATAAAAAATAAGTTCATTAAATATAAGTAGCGAATTATAGAAAAAGTTTTAGAGCAAACATATGATGTAGATGGGAGAACATATGGAGAAAATAGTATCAAAAGGGCTTAAAATAGATCTTCATATTCATTCGGAATATTCAAAAAATAAGGATGGTGAAAAAGTAGCAGACAATACATTAAATAATCTACCTATATTAGTTCAAGGTTTGATTAACCATCAAGTAGAAATGTGTGCCATTACAGATCATGATAATTTTAATTATGAATTGTATTCCGAACTGAAGAAAGAAGAATTAAAAGAAAATTGTATTCTTAAAGTTTTGCCGGGAATAGAATTTTCAGTAGAATTCGTAGCAGGGAAAGTAATTCATATAGTTACAATATTTGATGATAAAGATGAAGAAAAAGTGAAAAATATTGAGGAAGTCATGGTAAGGGGGAAAGGTGTAAGCTGCTATAAGAAAACTATAGCTGCATATACTAAAAGAGATTATTTTGAAATCTTGTCTGATATTAATATTGATTTTATTATGATTGCGCATCAAAAAAAGACACCTACATCACAACATAAACCCCAAGCTAATGATGTAATGTCATTAGGAAAAGAGATGTTTAATGAGCTTGTTTTTATGGATTATTTTGATGCTTATGAATTTAGAAACAAAAAGAACGAGATTTTTAATAAAGTATATTCTGTGGAAAATAATGTTGAGGAGAAGTTGCGTTTTTTAACGGGATCGGATTGCCATCGGTGGGAGCATTATCCTTACTCAGAAGAGAACGAGAAAATAGAATTTAAATTTACATACATAAAATCTTTGCCATCATTTAAGGGATTAGCGATGGCTGTGACAGATCATCATAGGATAGAACTTGAAAATTCATTTTATAATCCGAATGAAAAGTACTTCAAAGAAGTAGTTGTTGATATTGATGGGAAAGAAAATGTCATTCCTCTTTCAAAAGGATTGAATGTTATTATAGGTGATAATTCAATAGGAAAATCTCTGTTTTTATATGCTATAACAGATGATTATAAAAAGATTGATAAACATTTGCGTACAGGATATAGCAAATATATTGATAAAAATAGACTTGCATTTAGGACAACTATAAAAGAAACAGATATATTTCGGTATAATCAACAAGGAGAAATTAGAGGAATCTTTGATGACGATGGTTTAAAGCCAGATAAGTATTTATCCAATTTTTATCCAAACACAATTAATTCAGATAAGTATAGAAATATTGTAGATGTGGAATTTGAAAAGTTGTTTGATGCACTCAAAGACAAATATGCTTATGATGCGGATATAAGTAAACTTCCTGTATTTACAATACCAGCAAATGAGTCCACTGAAAAAAGTATTACTTTTATTGATAACGTAAAGAAAACTGCAACGAAGGAGATTCAAAATTTGGTGGATTTATTTGAGAAGACAGTTGCGGATTTAAATCAATTGATTACTAATAAGGAGTTATTAGAAACAGATAAAAAGCATATTGAAACATCATTAGATATGTTTAAGATGATGAGCGAAAAATATACTGGAAAGCTGGAAAAGTTAAAAAAAGAAAATGAAAAGATAAATATATTTAATTCATACTTAAGGTCTTATAAAGCAAAGTATAGTAGAAAAATTACAGATGAGCAAGCTGTCTTTTCAGAATATGTTGAGAATAAAGAACTTGCAATCGAAAGTATGGCGGAATTGATGTTAAAAAGACAAAAATTAAAAAAGTATATACCTGATGTTGCGGAAACAGAAGTTATTCCAGAAACGAATCCGGTAGATAAGTATAGATTTGTTTCAAAATTACAAATTGAGAAAATTAACAATGACTATATTAAAAGTATTTTGAAATCAGTTATTAAAAGAGGAAAAAAAATAGATACACTAATTATAACAGAATTAGAACTAAAGGATATGATAAAAAACTATCCGAGTGAAGATCAAATAACGCCTTTAGAGGTGTTGAAGGCTAAAATAAATTCGAAATTGGATAATGATTTTAAAATCCGAAATACAATTGTGGAAGAAAATATGGATGTATATGATGAGGTGTCATCAGGCTTTGATGCGCAAATGTATTTTACATTATTAAGCGGAGAAATGCGTGATAAGGGTATATACATTATAGACCAACCAGAAGATCATATTTCACAACGTGCTATAAAAGAAAAAGTATTAGATCAATTTAGAAGAATGGGACAACAGAGGCAAGTTATAATGGTAACTCATAACCCACAGTTCATTGTTAATTTAGATGTTGATAACGTAATATATCTTAGCAAGAATAATGGTAAGTTTACAATACAATCAGGTGCATTGGAATATGAAGATGATGATTATAGCATATTAAGAATTGTTGCAGATAATATTGAAGGTGGATTACAAACGATACAAGGGAGAATGAAAAGATATGAAAAAGACGTATGAATTTAAGGCAGAGACTGAAAAGTTTATTCTTGTTAATACAAATCCTAACGATAAGGGGGAGCCATTTACAATAGATAAAAAAGAAATGCAGTTTGATACGAATAAATTTTATCAGTATGTTTTTTCTGATATAATTACTGAAATGGAAATTGAGATTGTAAATAAGGCAGATAGTGATGATAAATTAGCAAAAAGGTTGTATGAAACTATTTCTGAAATTTCCAGTGGTGTGATGAAAAAATTGAATGAGAAATGTTTTTCTGAGTTGGGAAATAAAGTCATGTAGAACGTGTTGATAGAAAATTTGCGATTTATTGTTTGAAGAATAATTTGAATATTTTTTTCCAAAGAAACAATAATAAACAATGTATAATTAAATATTTTATTGTGGTTGGAAGATGGGTACGGAGGAGCAGGGGATAAAAATCAATACTTAATTGCGTGCAGTTTGAACGATGTGGGAATTGATTTTTATAAAAAGGTATGGTACTGCGCTAAACGGTATAAAACGAGTCGGAGGAGAATAGATGGATGACAAAAATGAAATAATAGAAGCGAATCAGTCTTTAGATATGTTGATTGCAGAGTCTATAGAACTAGTCCAGTATGCAAGGCAGATTACTGCAAAACAGGTTAATTTGGTGCAGTTAATGACTTATTACTCACTTGGGAAATGGATCGTTGAGGAACAGCAGGAAGGGAAAGAACGGGCCAAATATGGAAAGCATGTTTTGAAAAAATTGTCAGAAAGCCTTACAAAAGAGTTTGGCAGAGGATTTTCCGAAACAAACTTGGAGTATGCCAGAAAATTTTATTTTACATATGCGGATCGAATTTCCCAGACGCTGTTTGAGGAATTTGCAGTGAAAAAATCCCAAACAG
>OFHA01001836.1_pt1 | contig 13542 bp, 11 predicted proteins | sample 1521891 | NCBI WGS metagenome assembly OFHA01 (sample SAMEA3504089, study PRJEB24116) | mouse gut metagenome | biome: mouse gut; feature: mouse-associated habitat; material: faeces | place: Denmark | collected 2011 | reverse complement strand
GGTATACAGGGAAAGACTGGCTGTAGGGAAGCATGGCAACTATACGCAAAACAGACGTTAAGCGAATAGTGTGAAAAGGGGAGACAATTAGAAAAAGGGGAAGGGAAAGCAGGCCGTCCGGGGAGTTCCGGGCGGCCTGCCAGCGTGAATTGGGCATAATTCAGGCGCAATTCCGTAGGTGGATATGATCTGCCATGTCTGGAATAGTCAGACAGTTTCCGACAGTTGCATGGAAAATGCTGTCCTGGGAGCTGGCAAAAAGATAGGACTGAACAATTGTATATGCAATTGAAAGCATGACAGGAAAATGAGCAGATTTGTGACAGCGGATGAGATTGAATCTGTGACAGCTCATGAAGTTATTAACAAGAATAATATCATCGCTACTTGTATGAATACTTGCCAAAAAGCGAATTAGCGAAACTGGTTTTGGAAAGGAAAACACTTTGCCATTAAATAAACTTGTAATCTCCTTTGTCCCATCCTGTGACATACCGATATTCTCAGGCAGCTTGGTACTGACAGCAACTCTTCCAAAATTATCGCCAGCCTTTTCCATATCATCTTCTTTCCAATATCTTAAGACAGGCTTTTGAATGTTCAAAAAAGGGTAATCATTTGGAAAGACGATGCGATCAACTGCATAATAGCTCTGAAAGGTCTCTTCCGTAATAGCCCATGTTCGGTTAGGATTTGCAGGGAATTCTTCTCCAGTTTTGGGGTTTATGATTGTGAAAAAGCTATTTGGTCTTTCACTTGCCGTTGTCTGTTTTGTCAAGTCATGAACCCTCCAAGGGCGGCCGGGGAAATCCGGAGTTTCATAATACTTTCTTTCTTTTCCCTCAATACTTGCGAGAAATTTACTCGATTTTGCATAGCAGATAACCCATTCAAAATCTTGAGATACACCAAACGGAACATCAGATTTTGCCGTCCTTTTTCTCCACGGGAATGTAGCAATGTAGTTACTTGCCCCAAATATATCCGCACAAATCTTTTTGAGATTATCCACCTCATTGTCGTCAATCGAAATAAAAATAGCGCCATCTTCACTAAGAAAATTCCTCGCCAGCATCAGCCGGGAATAAATCATACTGCACCAATCGGAATGGAAGCGACCATTGCTGTCTGTATTCTTGAACAGGCGGTCGCCAGTTTCCTCGTCTACCTGACCGGATTCCTCGCTGTATTCCTCGCCGCTCATGGCAAAATCGTCCCGGTAGATGAAGTCGTTGCCGGTATTGTAGGGCGGGTCGATGTAGATCATCTTCACCTTGCCCAGATAGCTCTCCTGCAACAGCTTCAGCACTTCCAGGTTGTCGCCCTCAATATAGAGGTTTTCGGTGCTGTCCCAGTCCACGCTCTCCGCCGGGCAGGGGCGCAGGGTCTTGCGGATGGGGCGGGTGGATTCCACGATAGCAGCCTTCTTGCCCACCCAGGTAAATTCGTAGGCTTCGTCGCCCTCCAATACCACATCGGACAGCATCTGCCGCAGCAGTTCAAAGTTGACCGCTTTTTTCAGCTTGCCGTCCTCGCCACGGGCCTCGGTCACGCAGGCAGGGAACAGGGCGGCGAGCTTTTCGATGTTGGCTTGGGTCAGGTCAGGGGTTTCCATTTTTAGCTTGTCCATCACTACTACCTCCAGATTTCATCGGAAACATTGACTTCATCATTTCCATTATTTCCAGCTGTCCGTCTTGGTATTGCTGCTGTTGCATCATAGAGGTGGACAGACCCTTTGGAATATATGGATTTTGTATCGTTTCCCATGTGATTTTGTTTTTATAACCAAGGGATTTAGCTATCGCTTCAAGCAGTTTACACTTTTCAGTTTCAATTTTTTTGAAATCTTCTTCCGATGGATTCCCTACACATAGTTTATCATAATATGCCTTCCATTGTGTGCGAACTTTTTTATCATCGGCAAACACAATATCAATAATATTCAAGGCATATACACTCGCATTAGTCCATCCATATACCCGACTGGTCATTAGTGCCTTGAAAATTTCCATTTTATCTTGACGTTTTTTGGCTCTATCTTGTAATTTCTGTCCGATAATTACAGATATGACGGGGGCCAAAATGATGGCGGATATATTTATGTAGTCTGAAATGTCCATTACAATTCCTCCAACTCTTTTTTCAATCTTTTCAATTCCGCATTCAACTGCACCTGCTTGTTCAACTGTTTTTCCCTGCGCACCTTCACTTGCAGGGCCGCAATTTGCTTTTGCAGTTCTTTCCTGTGTTCGTCCCGCTCCACGGATTCTTTCAGCGTTTCACCTGACCCGGAAAGGGCCTCCCCGGCGATTTGCCGGACGAAGTTCTCATATACCCTATCGGTATTCAGCCCGTCCAGCTTTAGCGGCAGGGAGGGCTCCTCCATCCAGTCGGTATGGTAGTAGGTTCCTACCTTGAACGCATTTGTCCCGCTGCCCGCAGCTTCTTTATAAGCTGTCCACGCCTGATAGTTGCCCTCATACTCCAGCAAAAACAGGATGTGGTAGGGTATCTCCTTGTCGATCTGCCGCAGGACGGCCTCGTCTAACTGCGGCGCAGACAGGCAAATCTCAAAGACTTCGATCTCCGTCACCGCTTCCCCAGCGGCAAGATTCATTGTAGCGACAGCAATCTTATTGCGCCACCAAATAACCTTGATCTGTTCTACAAAGACACGCTTTAAGGCTGGTGAAACTGTGAGATTTTCGTAAAACTTCTGCTTTGGAATGCGCCGGCTGAATTCGGTGCTTTTGGGCAATCCAAGCATAGGACGCACCTCCTTATTTGACGACCAGGAAACAGATCAACTCAAAATCATCCAACCCGGATACCGCGTTCATCAAAGCGGACGTACCGCCTGCGGAAAACAGGCTGTCGATGTCGCTTTCCTCTTTCACATCAATGATGGAGTTGATTGCGTCGGAAAGAAGCTGCGATACTTCTTTCATGTTTCTGCCGTCATCCGTTTCTTCGTTGAATTTTGCACACAGCGGCATGATTGGCTCCGATTTCCCACGGCAGAGCAGACGAATGGTATCCAGCAGCTTTTTAGGGTTCAGATAGTCACAGACCACCTCGCCGTCTACGCTGATATAGACCATGTAAAAGGGATGGATGCGGTTCTGGTTGTCAATATTGACGCTATTGTTGATGTTGCGCAGGACAAAAATCACGCCTTCCGGGTTTTCTTCTGTTACGGGAACGACCGCATGAAGACCCTTTGGCTTTTTTGCCATATCGCCATGCGTTTTGATGTAGTCCAGCAGATCAAGCCGGAACTCGTTCAGTCCCAGGTCCATGATGGAGATGCCGGTGGACATATCCTCCATATCCACCACTTCCTCCTGGAGCCGCTTCAACTGCTGTTTGCGGTATTCCAAATCGCCCTTTTCTTCAGGGTTAATCAGGTCATCGTCACCGGTGGAAGTCATAACGGAGATCTTCATCCGGGTCTCCACGCGGGATTTCAGGTTGATGTACTCGTCCAGCGTCATATCCGGCCAGAAATTCACCAGCTGGATTACCTTATTTTGGCTGCCGATACGGTCGATACGCCCAAAACGCTGGATAATACGCACAGGGTTCCAGTGAATGTCGTAATTGACCAGATAGTCGCAGTCCTGCAAATTCTGACCCTCGGAAATGCAGTCAGTGGCAATAAGAATATCAATCTCCTTTGTACTGCCCGGCATCAGCACATCCCGCCCCTTAGAAATGGGAGAGAAGCAGGTCAGCACATTGTTCAGGGTAGTTTTCAGCCTCTTAATGGTCGTTTTTCCGTCAATAGACCCGGTAATGACAGCGGTATCCAGACCGTATTTTGTTTTGACATAGTCTGCTACTTGGTCATACAAATACTCCGCCGTATCGGAAAACGCCGAGAAAATCAGCACCTTTTTATTGCCTTCGTTGATGGGACTGTGCATTTTCTCGTCCAGCAGCTTCAAGAGATTTTGGAGTTTCAAATCGTGTTCCGGCGTGATGTCGGCTACCATCAAGGTCAGTAGTTCCAGATTTTCTGCATCCTGTTGCAACTCTGTACGCCAAGTTTTGTAGTCCATATCGGCCAGATCGATCTTCACCTTTTTGCCAACAGTGAAATAATCAGTGCTGCCGTCATCCATATCAAAGTCATCCTCGGAAGCCTCAATCATATCCAGGTCGGCTCGGCCATATTTCTCAAATTCGTCAATGGCTTTGATGGTGCCGATAATCAAATCCAGAATCCGAGTGAGCGTCAAGTTAAAAGAGTACACGGAACTTTCCAGCCGTTTTAAGAGGTTGATGCTCATCAGCCGTCGGATGCCCTGCTCGCGCCCCTGCTGGGTGAGGTTGTTACCTTTGTTGTGGGTCAAGTCGATGTACTTGGCAATCTTGCTTGGAAAAATGTAGTTTGAGGGCGTGTAGATACAAAGGCTTAACTGAGTCAGCAGTTCAAATATCTGGTTGTAGTTGATGGCGCTGGACAGGTCGGTCATACTGGGACGAAGCGAAATTGGCTTCAGCCGCTGCGGGAATTGACCAATCGCTGCCGTGTCATAGTATTTTTCGATATGCCGCCGGGAGCGGGCAATCGTTACGCTGTCCAAAAGCTCAAAGAAGTCAAAATCCAGGGTGCGGAGCAACGCATCTGTAGTGCGTACCTCCGGGTCGAGTTTACTCCATATGTTGAATGCTTTCTGGGCCTGCCGAAAAATCTCGTCAATAGGTTTCTTTGTATCCAGCTTTTCGTTGATGAATTGCGAATTGCCCTCATACGCAATGGCAAGCTGATTTTTCAGGTCGGTAAAGCGGTTGTTGACCGGGGTGGCAGATAGCATCAGCACTTTAGTCCGAACGCCTGCGCGGATCACCTTGTCCATCAACTTTATGTAACGGTTCTCCTGTGTGTTGGCATGGGTTCCAGCGCCGTTACGGAAATTGTGGGACTCGTCAATAACAACAAGGTCATAATTCCCCCAGTTCAGCCGGTCAAGATCAAGCCCGTTGGATGTACCGCCACTGCGGGACAGGTCTGTGTGAAACAGTACGTCATAATTCAAGCGATCAGTGGCGATAGGATTATTAACATAGTTGTCCTTATAGGTGTTCCAGTTCTCCGCCAGCTTTTTAGGGCAGAGGACAAGTACAGACTTGTTCCTGTTCTCATAATATTTGATAACGGCAAGAGCGGTAAAGGTTTTGCCCAGCCCCACGCTGTCAGCCAAGATACAGCCGTTGTATTGCTCCAGTTTATTGATAATGGCGAGAACAGCGTCCCGCTGGAAATCATAAAGCATACTCCAGATTTTGCTCTGCTTGAAGCCGGTTGCCTCATTGGGCAGGACATCCTCGGAAATATCGTTCAGAAATTCGCTGAAAACATGGTATAGGGTCATGAAATAGATAAACTCCGGCGAATTCTCGTTATAGGCTGTACTGATGTTGGAGATGATCATTTCGGTCACATCCTGCATCTTCTCGCGATCACTCCAAAGCGTTTCAAACAGCTGCATATACTGGGTGGAGAACGGTGCTTCCATCCGGTTGACCATGTTGTAGCTGTTATTGCCGCGTTCACAGCCGATATCCACTGTTGTAAAGCCGTTCAACGGCATATAGGCGGTCTGCTCCACAGGAGAATCAACTGTCATAAATCCGCCCATGTTTTCCCTAGTGACATTGGATTTGAAAATAGCTTTACGCCTGATCCAGTCAGCACACTCTCTGGCAACAGCCCGTTGGGTCATTTCATTGCGCAGCTTGATTTCAAATTCTGTACCATATAGGCTGGTTTCTCTGCTAAGTCTTGGAATGTAGAACTCCCGTCTTTGCTTTTCGGCCCGCTCTTGAACGAAGGTCGGGGAAGTAAAGATAAAACGGAATTCTTCTACCTGTTCCAGCTGATGTTTCAACTCTTTGTATGCATACATGGAAAAGCAAGCGGCCGCTATGGAAACTTTGCTGCCACGCTGTATCGTTTCTTTCAAGTCATCCCGGACGATATCTGTGATATTGTCAAATATTTTCATCACAAGCTGTCCCTTTCCAATCGTTATAGCTTATCCATTTTTGCTCAGCTCATGTTTGAGTATGGGTACACCATAGAGGCTACACCTATACAGATTACATTATACACTACCCGCCTCCGGAAAACAATTCTCTCTTTCCCTAAAGTTCCAAGAAATTTTGCCATAACCGACAGAAAGGGCAGAAACTAAGAACGCTCAGATATTAATCAGAGGACAGCACCCTGTGGATGCTGTCCTCTGCCCCATTACATAATGGGCGGATGCCTTCCTTCCCTCTTCCCTGATCCTGCACGGCGATATGACGAATAAAAACGGCATTATGACGGACAAAAAAGACGGGGCACCCTTCCATGTAAAAATCCCCGTCGGAGCGGCTTTGCTGACCGTTTGTTTTACGGCTGGCGGACTGTATGGCTTTTCTCAAAAAGATTTGAAATAAAGACAGGTGCCCTCATGTTTCTTTGGATTTTGTGTATAATACTATCTCTCATTGTTTTATTTTTATTGTATAAAATCTATACTATACATAAGGCTTTGCGGGATATCTGCGCTTTGTTTGACAGGCATCTCATTATGGATACGAATACGCTAATCACCGTTTCTTCCGGGGACAGGCATATCAAAAAGCTTGCCGGGAAACTCAATGAAGAACTGAAAGTTCTGCACGGTCAGCGCAGGAAATATTTGCAGGGAGACCAGGCATTAAAAGAAGCCGTCACTAATATTTCCCATGATCTGCGCACACCCCTGACCGCAGTCAGCGGCTATCTGGAACTGCTTGCCAAAGAAGAACTAAGCGAAGACGCCGCGAGGTATCTGTCCTGCATCCGAAACCGTACCAAAGCTTTAAAGTCTCTGAGTGAAGAGTTGTTTCGTTATACGATCTCCCTCCGGGGCGAAAAAATGACGCTGGAATCTTTGGATATCCGAACCGTATTGGAGGAGAGCCTGCTTGATCTTTACGGAGAGATGGTTCAAAAAGAGATGGAACCGGAAGTTCAGCTTCCGGAGGTTCCGGTGATCCGGCAGCTAAACCGCACCGCCCTCTCCAGAATTTTTACCAATATCCTGCAAAACGCCCTGAAATACGGCACAAGACCTTTGTCCATCTCTCTGGATGAAACAGGGGAAATCCTGTTCCGCAACCCTGCCCCTTCTCTGGATCAGGTGCAGGTCGGGAAACTGTTCAACCGGTACTTTACGGTGGAAAACGGAAAAAACTCCACCGGGCTCGGACTCTCCATCGCAAAAACCCTTGTTCAGGAGATGAAGGGGGAGATTCATGCGGAATATAAAGAAAACCGGCTGTCCATCCGAATCCTGTTTCCGAAGAGATAGCCGGTTTCTGTCTATTTTATTGTTACAGCCCTGCTTTTTTCATCCCGTATACCGCCACATTTCCCGCTGCCTGCTGCTTTTTCTCTCTCACCGTCAGACAGGCAAGTTTTTCAAGACATCCCCGCATGGGAAGCAGCACCAGTGTTGCAGATATATTAAATATACTGTGTATTACAGCAATGCCGGCAGCATCCGCACTCTTTGACAGAAAGTCAAAGGGAATCACCGCATGCAGTCCGTAAAATACGCTCATAAACAGCAGCGTCCCGATCAGGTTGAAGTACAGGTGGATAAACGCCGCCCTCTTCGCATTTTTACCGCTGCGGGAGGCGGAGATCAGCGCCGTCGCACAGGTGCCGATATTCTGTCCCATAATGATCGGAATCGCGGAGGCGTAGGGCACCGCCCCGGTTGCGCACAGCGCCTGCAAAATACCTACCGATGCGGAAGAACTCTGGATCACCGCCGTCAGCAGAGCTCCCATCAGCATCCCCGTGATTGGATGGGAGAACATCAGAAACAGGTTGGTAAACGCCGGAATATCCTTTAAGGGCGCTACCGCTCCGCTCATCGCTTCCATGCCTGTCATCAGGATGGCAAAGCCCAAAAGTATCCCGCCGATCTGCTTCCGTTTTCCTTTTTTGGCAAACAGATAGAGGCAGATACCGATCAGCCCCAGAATCGGTGAAAAAGAATCCGGTTTCAGCATCCTGACAAAGAAATTACTGCTCTCAAGCCCCGCCAGAGACAAAATCCAGGATGTCACCGTCGTACCGATATTTGCCCCCATAATGATTCCTACCGCCTGATGCAGCGTCATAATGCCGGAATTGACAAATCCCACCACCATCACCGTAGTGGCAGAAGAAGACTGAATCACCGCCGTTACGGAAGCGCCCAAAAGGACTGCCCTGAGCGGGCTTTTCGTCAATCTTCCCAGAATATATTCCAACCTGCCTCCCGATAATCTCGACAGATTAGTTCCCATAAAATGCATCCCCGCAAGAAACAACGCCAGGCCGCTCAACATTAAAAATATAGAAAATATACTCATAAACAAATTCCTCCTGTATGGACAGATCAAAACGGTGAAACAACTTCTTTCATCATCTTACTATCTATCTTACAGAAGGAATGTAAAATTATAACCCACAATATTGTAAAGTTCCTGTAAAACATGAGCGGATATACACCGTAAAATTTTCTTTATTTTGGTAAAAAAACCGTAATTTCCGTCCCTTTCCCTGGCTCACTTATCAGCCTGATCTCCCCGTTATGGTACTGCACCGCATGTTTTACGATGGAAAGCCCAAGCCCTGTCCCGCCGGACTGTTTGGAACGGCTCTTATCAATCCGGTAAAACCGCTCAAAAACATGGCTCTGATCCCCCGGAGGGATACCTATCCCCGTATCTTTTACAGTGATCACCGCTCTGCCCTCCTCCTCCCGGATCTCCATGTTCACGGTGCCGCCGCCCCTGTTATATTTGATGGCGTTGTCACAGAGATTATAGAGGATCTCCATAATCAGGCGGTAGACGCCCGTTATCTTCACATCCTCTCCTTTCAGAAGCAGAATAATATGCTTTCTCTTTGCCGCATCCTGTAGCAGGGCGCGGACCTCCTTCGCCACCTCCAAAAGCCGCACCGTCTCTACCGGCAGCGAATCCCCGGTATCAAGCTGTGAGAGGCGTATAATATCCTCCACCAGCGTAACCATCCTCGCCGCCTCCTGCCGCATCTTTGCCGCAAATACCGGAATATCCTCCTTTTGGACCAGTCCGTTTTCCAAAAGCTCCGCCGTTCCCATAATGGACTGCAGCGGCGTTTTCAGTTCATGCGACATACTCCCGATCAGCTGTCTTTGCGCTTCATTGACAGCCTGTAGCGGCCTTGTGATTTTTTTTATCAGATAAACCAGTAAAATCCCGACAAACGCCGACGATACAAACGCCACCAAAAACTCCCAGACGACAAGCCCCGCCGTCTTCCTGTAAACCTCCGTAATATCCGTCACATACAAAAGCATGTATTGCCCTCTTTCCCGGCTGCCGTATCTGTCCGGATCGTATTTCATATAAAATACCTGCAGGTTGTGCCCGTTTATCTTCTCCATCCTGACATTGCACGGATACTGCGGCGGATCCTCCGCCAGCCGGCCGGCGTTAAATTCATATTTGCTGCTGTTAAACAGTTCTTCCTCCCCCCGGTACAAAGCAGAACCCTCCGGCATAGTATCCCTGAAAAAATACGTCGCAACACGTTCGTCCACAGGCGCCCTGCTGCCAATCTCCGACATCTGAGCCATAAATTCCCCTGTGCACCGATCAAACAGATTTCCCCCGTACTCCCGCATCAGCTCCGTTTTTTCCTGATGGCCCACATAAATCACGTAACATGAAAAAGCCTGCGCCAATACAAACAACAGGATTGACGCAGTCAGTGCAATTTTATTTACCATATTCATTTGAAACCTCCATACGGTACCCCACGCGCGGCACCGTAATAATCACATCCGCAAAATCCAGTTTCTTGCGGATATTCCCCACATGTACGTCCACCGTCCGGCTTTCCCCGCCAAACTCCACACCCCAGAGCAAATTTAAAATCTGCTCCCGCGTCATCACCCGGTTTCTGTACTTCCAGAACGCCAAAAGGCAGTCAAACTCCATCGGCTGCATTTGAACTTCCGCACCGTTTTTTAAGACGGTACGTTTTTTTGCGTCAATCACCACATCCTTAATCCGGATTTCCTCCTCGTCCTCCGCGGAAAAACGTTTTAGCACATTGTCTATCCGCACCAAAAGCTCCAGCATTTCAAACGGCTTTACAATATAATCCTCGGCCCCGCTCCTTAACCCCTTTACCTTGCTCGGCAAATCTCCCTTTGCCGTCAGATAAATCACCGGGATACGGCACGCCTTTAACTCCTCCAGCAGCGCAAACCCGTCCTTTCCCGGCAGCATAATATCTAACAGCGCCAGATCATACTCCCGGCAGCTCTTCAAATGCTCGGAAAACTTCGCCCCGTCAAAAAAAGGAACCGCCTCATACCCCGCGATTTCCAGATTCATACAAATCAGATCGTTAATCGCCGCTTCGTCTTCAATTACGAGTATTTTTTTCATGTCACAAACCGCCCTGTCTTTCCTATTTTTTTCTAAAAAAATTATAACGGAAGCTCACGGCGAATGCCATATGGATTTGTAAAGGTTTTGTAAATTATAACAAAGCCCCTCACAGCACTGCCTCCGCAATCTCCCCCGCTTCCTTCACCAAAAAATCCGCCCCGGCCCGCTTTAATTCCTCCGGGCTCCCATATCCATACAAAACACCCATTGAATCAATCCCGACCCGCTTCGCCCCCAAAATATCGTATTCCCGGTCTCCAATCATCAGCGCCTTCGGCCATTCCGCAACGTTTCCCGCCGTCAGCGCATACGAAATCACCTCGTCTTTTTTCGTCCTTGTCCCGTCCATATTTGCCCCTGCAATATAATCAAAATACTCCGTAAGCCCAAAATGCTCCAGCACTATTTTTGCAAACGGCTCCGGCTTAGAAGTCGCAACCAGCAAAGTCCTGCCCGCCTGCTTTAACTCACAGAGCAGTTCCCGGATCCCTTCATACACCGCATTCTCAAAAATCCCCCGATCCCGGTAATACTCCCGGTAAAACGCCACCGCTTCCATCGCATGTTCCTTCCCGAACCCATAAAACCGTTCAAACGATTCATGCAGCGGAGGCCCGATAAACTGATAAAGCTCTGTTTTGTCTTCTACCACAATCCCATATTTTTCCAGAGCGTACGCTACGGAATTGGTAATCCCAACCCCGGGATCCGTCAGGGTTCCGTCCAGATCAAATAAAAGCGTTTCATATTTCATTTTTCTTCCCTCTTTTTCCATTTTATCAGCAAAATCGCCGTAACAAACACCAAAATTCCTACCGCCGCGCAAACAAAAACAATGACGCCGCTGTTCCATTTCGGAGTGATACGCCCTGCGCCGGACTCTAAAACCGCATCCTCTGCATTAGGCCTCCTGCGCTCGGGCGCATTGTCCGGATAAAGCTTTTCAAACGGCGCGTCCGGCTCGTCCAGACAAATCCAGACATCTTTATAGCCGTAGTAATACGCCGTATTTCCCCAGTCCCTTCCCTGCTCGTCGGTAAAAACAGCGCTGTACTCCGGCAGGTTTGTGCCGTTTTCCCCAGGAGATACGGCATAAAAATTCTCAGAACCGGGATATTGCCAAAGTAAAATTTCTTTTTCCATATAAGCGGCATCCAAAGAGCCGCTTTGCTCTTTGATTTCATCGGCGTAAGCCTCTTCAAAAGAAATTGCGTCATATACGACTTCCAAATATGCCATAGGCGTCCAGCCTGTTTCGTCCGCATACCCCCATTCGATCCCGTCCTGATCCGTATAAACGTAGGAAATATTCATCCGCTCCCCATTTGTAAGACGACTGACAACTGACGGCGACTCAGGGTTTTTATATATAATTACAATGTTATCAGGACCGTTTGCCGTATACAAACGGTTCACATAAACGCATTCATCTATATGTTTGCTGTAAAACCCATCTTCCGGTTCCCATATAATATCCGCCCTTACCGGCTGTATACAGACAACGCAGTAACACAGTAAAGCCATTATGCAAATCCATTTTTTCATAAAATCCTCCTTTTACATTACCAGTAAACCAAACAGCCAGGAACCGATATTTGCGGCTGCGGCAAGGACAGCCGGATTTTTTATCCTCCAACGGGGCAGCTTTGCAAAACTGCAAAAAATATAAGTTTCTGCCGACACCACCGCCGCTTCAATTGCAAGCTGCTGTATAAGCCATGGGATATCCGGCAGATATTGCCGTCCCAGCCAGTATAAAAGAACGGCCGGCGGATTAGTAAGCACATTTACCAGTATTACAAGGCATAATGCTTTTAAAGAACGCAGGCTGAAAATAAAAACAACTGCCAGTTCCGCCACAATTGTAACTGCCAGGGAAACGCCAAACATATTAGTCAGGGAAATAAAATCCATCCCGCCCTCCTTTTCGCATACCAAAGCGCAACAAGAGCAAAGACAATATGCTTCCGGCACATCCGATTGCCGTTCCGCCAATACAAAGCTTCCAGCCAAAATAAACCGGAAGATATCCCAAAAACAACGCAAATGTAAGCAGCCCAAACGCAAATCCTCCCATCGGATGAAATGCGCCGACCAAAAGATACAACGTCATGGGCATTGTCATATTAAATAAAAATAACGCCATAAGGCCCACCGCGCATATCGGCGAATACCAATAACAGGCCGCAGCAAATGCCAGCGACAGGAGAGCCGTTTTTGGGCATCCATACCGCGCCGCAAAAAACCCGCCCGCCACTTTTCCGGCAGTCACAGCAAGCACGGCAGCGCCCCCGTATAAGGCCGTGGTTTTCCACGGGAAAGCGACCGCAAGGCCTATGTATGAGCGCAGGATTACCACGATAAAACAACAAACTGCCAGGCAAAACCTGCCGCTTCCTGATGCAGCGCTTTTCTGACGCTGATACGCAAACTGCTTTACAGGCCTTAATACAACATACTTTTTCACACAAAAAAGTACTCCGTACAAGCAAAACATCACACTGCCTGCCATTGCAATTACACCCGTTCCCAGACGGTATTTTGCCATCCATGTCCCTGCAAACAGCCCGAGCGCCCCTGGCGCTACAAATACTCCAAGCCTCCTGCCGTACCAACCCGATAACATATCTTCCCGAATGGTTCCCAGTCCTCCGCCAACATGGAATAACGCGTTTCCAATTCCCAGAACAGCCGGATGTGTAACTGCGCCTGTAAGTGTCAGTAAAACTCCTGCCGCCACAGCTGCAAATGGAATATCCCACCCGGCCTGTTTCATCTTTACCGCAAATATATCGAACAGCGCGCCAATCGGCATCTGGAGCGCAAAAGCGCAAAAATTATACAGCAACAAATAAAAATTTCCGCGGACAGTTCTTAAACATTCAGCATTTCCACCGCCCGCACCAGTTCCGGCAGGATATATTCGATCCCTTCCTTTGCCAGCTTCGCGCTGTCCGGAAGGTTCACCATCACCGTCCGGTTGCGGATGCCGGCTGCCGACCGGTCCAGCATGATCTTTTTGGAATAACGGATGCAGTACCCACGGATGGCCTCGGGAAT
>OFHA01001835.1_pt1 | contig 13549 bp, 10 predicted proteins | sample 1521891 | NCBI WGS metagenome assembly OFHA01 (sample SAMEA3504089, study PRJEB24116) | mouse gut metagenome | biome: mouse gut; feature: mouse-associated habitat; material: faeces | place: Denmark | collected 2011 | reverse complement strand
AATATTCCCAGCCCCAGAGAGTCCATGGCAAGCATAATCTTTTCGTACCAAAGCCCGGCCTTTCCCTTTAGCAGGTTTCTCCTGAAATACAGCACAAGGAACACCCCCAGGGAGGCAAGCACGGCAACAGATACGTATACCGGCTTTGTCAGTGCCCCGGGTACCTTTCCAAGAATCACATCCCGGGCCATGCCGCCCCCTACGGCTGTGACTACCCCCAGCACACAGACCCCGAAGATATCCATTCCCCGGTGGATCCCCACCATCGCCCCTGACGCCGCAAAGGCAATAGTACCTGCCATTTCTATACAAAATACGATAAAAGCCTGTATATCCATTATACCAATCCCCCTCCGAATACACTGTATTATACCGCAAAAAAAGAACCTGTCAATATTCCTTGGGGTTCCCTGGGGATAACAGGCAGCAGCCCCCAGAAAGCCTGCCCCCGCTTTCCGGCAAAAGCTATAATTGACAGCCCCTGCCACAACCCTTATAATAAGAATCACCTGTGATTTTTTGAAAATATTTTACCACTAAAAGGAGTGCAGTATTATGAAAACAAGAGAAAAATTCGGCAGCAGGCTGGGGTTTATCCTTGTGTCGGCAGGCTGCGCCATCGGGCTTGGGAATGTATGGAAATTTCCCTATATGACAGGAAAGTACGGAGGGGCGGCTTTTATCCTCATCTACCTTGCCTTTCTTGTCCTGATGGGCTGGCCTATTATGGTATGCGAATTTGCCGTAGGGCGGGGCAGCCAGAAGAGCTGCGCCGCTTCTTTTAAAGTCCTGGAGCCGGAAGGGGCCCGCTGGCACCACTACGGCTGGTTCGGTATGGCAGGAAATTACCTGCTGATGATGTTTTATACTATGGTAGCCGGGTGGATGATGTTTTATTGCTTCCGCTGCGCCAGGGGCGACTTTGCCGGCACATCCGCCGATGCCCAGATGGTGGCGGCAAAATTTAACGAAATGCTTTCTTCCCCGGGCACTTTGATTTTCTGGATGGTGGCGGCCGTTCTTTTATCCTTTGGGATCTGTGCACTGGGCGTGCAAAAAGGCGTGGAACGGATTACCAAGATCATGATGCTTGCCCTTCTTTTCCTGATTGTAGTACTTGCTGTCCATTCCATCCGCCTGCCGGGCGCTATGGAAGGGGTCAGGTTCTACCTGATACCTGATTTCCAGAAAATGAAAGAAAACGGCATTGGGGATGTGGTTTTCGGTGCCATGTCCCAGGCATTTTTCACCTTAAGCCTTGGCATTGGTGCCATGGCGATTTTCGGCAGCTACCTTGGCAGGGACCGCTCCCTGACCGGGGAGGCCATGAGCATTGGTATTTTGGACACCTTCGTGGCATTAATGGCCGGGCTTATCATTATTCCCGCCTGTTTTGCCTTTGGGGTGGAGCCGGACGCAGGCCCTTCCCTGATCTTCATCACCCTGCCCCAGATTTTTAACCAGATGGCCGGGGGCAGGATCTGGGGAACCCTGTTTTTCCTGTTCTTATCCTTTGCGGCGCTCTCTACGGTAATCGCCGTTTTTGAAAATATTATTTCCTTTGCCATTGACCTTTTCGGCGTATCCCGCCCTAAGGCTGTGTGCATAAATATTATACTGGTGATCCTGCTCTCCCTTCCCGCCGTCCTTGGCTTTAATGTGCTCTCCGGCATCCAGCCCCTGGGCGCGGGAACCGGCATTATGGACCTGGAGGATTTCCTGGTGTCAAACAACCTGCTTCCCTTAGGCTCTTTGGTATACCTTATGTTCTGCACCCAGAAAAGAGGCTGGGGCTGGGATAAATTTATTGCAGAGGCCAATATGGGAAAGGGCAGGAAATTCCCGGTGTTCCTGCGGGGCTATATGACCTTCGTGATACCAGTACTTATTGTGGTAATTTATCTAAAAGGCTACTGGGATATGTTTGCTCCCAGGGCAGCGGCTGAAAATAATCCCCTGCTGCTGGCCGGATGGATGCTGGTGGCGGCGGCCTTCCTGGGATTGGTTGGGTGGTTTGCTTTCGGCGGGAAGGGGAAAACCCATTAGCTGTAATCTAAAAAAGGCACCATCTGCCAAATCACCCTTATGGGCTTTTGGCAGATGGTGCCTTTTCTGTTTACAATAAGCCGGCTCGCGTAGCGTGACGGCGTTTGTTTCTTTTTATTTCCGCCTGCACCACCGGTATTGGTAAGGTGCCATGTAGGTTTCCCAAAGCCGCAGGCTCTCCCCTGTAAAAATATCTTCATACTCCGCCTCTAAGGTAGGCAGCGTAACCGTCTGGCCATATTCGGAGAAATTGGCAAGGCACACCAGTTCCTCATCCCCTTTGGTCCTCCTGATGGCAAAAACCGCCGTGCGGCAGGTATCCCAGGTAGAAACCTGGGCGCCGTTTTCAAAACAGGGATTCTCCCGCCGGAGGGTTTCAAGCTGCTTTAAGCCTTCCCATACCCCATGCTGGGCTGTGCCTTCCTCTGTGCGCAGCTTCGCATTCTCCCAGTTAAAGGGGCTTCTGTGGAGATACCTGCTGTCCGCCGCCGTGTCAGGATTTTCCTTGTAGCTGTAATCATTTACCTGTGCAATCTCGTCCCCGGAGGAAAGCATCAAAAAGCCTTCCAGGCTCATACAGGCCGCATGCATTAAAAGGACTCTCTGGACGCCCCATTTGACCTGCTCCCGGTCTCCCTCAAAGCCGCCCTTTTCCACCCCGCACAGGCTTGCCGTAGTGCCGCAGCTTCTGGCGTCCCTTGTGACAGGGTCATAATTGTACAGCTCCCCTCTGGCAAAGCTGCCCGGGAAAACGCCCTCAAAGAAATGGTACAGGTATTCCTTGTGCATCAGCGGGTCAATCATCAGCTTCTTCTCGTATTCCTCGTCAAGCCCCCAGCCAATATCGTCATGGCAGCGCAGGTAGTTTACAAAATAGCAGTTATCCGGCAGGCTGTGGATCAAATCCATCTGGTGCTTCAAAAGCCGTACATCCCTGGTAGCCAGCGCCCCCCAGAGGTTTACCATGCTGGATACCCCGTAGAGCATATGGCACTCAGGTTTTTCCGGCGTACCGAAATAGGCGGGAAGCTCTTTGGGAGCCATCACCACTTCGCCCTTTAGGATAACGGCAGGGCATACCACCTCCAGGATCATCCGCACCATGCGCACAATGGTGTGCACCTGGGGCAGGTTCCGGCAGTTCGTGCCGATTTCTTTCCATATGTAGGGAACCGCGTCAATGCGCAGCACCTCCACTCCCAAGTTTGCAAGGAAGAGGATGTTGGCCGCCATCTCATTGAACACCACCGGATTGCGGTAATTCAAATCCCACTGGTAAGGATAGAATGTGGTGAGCACATGCTTTTTCATTTCCTCACACCAGGTAAAGTTGCCCGGTGCGGTGGAGGGGAATACCTGGGGCATGGTCCTCTCAAACTGTGCCGGTATATCGTAAGTATCATAACACTGGTAGCGGTCTATGTACTCCTGTTCCCCTGCCTTTGCACGCATGGCCCACTGATGGGTATCCGCCGTATGGTTCATCACAAGGTCCAGGCACAGGCTGATGCCCCTTTTGCGCATTTCCTTGGTCAGCGCCTCCAAATCCTGGTTCGTGCCGATCTGTCCATCTACCTGACGGAAATCCTCCACCGCATAGCCCCCGTCATTGTAAGGATGGGGCATTTTAAGAAGGGGCATCAGGTGCAGGTAAGTAATTTTCTGTTCCGACAGGTAATCCAGCTTCTTTTTCAGCCCTTTGAGGCCCCCTGCAAAGAGCTTCGGGTACATGGTCATGCCCAGCATGCCGCTGTCCCGGTACCACATGGGATTTTTCTCCCTCTCCTCATCCAAAGCCTTCAGCTCGGCGGAACGTTTCTTTTCAAACTCTCCCATATAACTGATAAGCTTCCCATAGCTGTCCTCATCGCCATACAGCTCCATATAAAGCCATTTCAGTTCCTGTTCATGCTTCTGAAGCCTTCGGGTAAAATTCTCTTTGCTCATCTTTTATCCTCTCTCCTTTTATGCTTTTATTCTTTATTGCTTCTTTACAATCCGGTATCCTCTTCCTTCTTCTGCCCATGGCTTTCCTCCTTCTTTTCCAGTTCCAGGAGCATCTGCCTTACGCTTTTTCCGGTAACCGGGTTATAATGCCAGGGACACAGCTCGTTTAAGGGTTCCAGGACAAACCTCCTGTTGGCCATATCCGGGTGGGGGACAATCAGCCGCACATCATTGGATACAAAATCCTGGTAAAATAAAATATCCAGATCCAGCGTCCTTGGGCCCCAGTGTACCTTCCTCTCCCTTCCTGCCTGCCGCTCCAGCCTTTGGAGGAATTCCAGGAGCCCATAGGGGGTAAGCAGGGTTTTCAGCTCTATGGCGCCATTGAGGAAATTATCCTGCTCCACTCCCCCGTAAGGCTCTGTGGTAATGATTTCCGAACATCTCACATTCTTTATTTCCGGGTGTTTCCTGATTTCCAGCAGCGCCCTGTCCAAAAACTTCTGTTTGTTCCCCATATTGGACCCGATGCCCAGATATGCCTGTTTCCACCCTCTTTCAATGCGCACAGATACACTGGAAAAAGGAAGCCCTATGGGCGCATGGGGTTTTTTAATTTCAAGCCCAAGGCTTTCTACCAGCGGAAAATGCATCAGCAGTTCCTTTGCCAGATGTTCCGCCGCCGCTTCAATTAAAAGAAAGGTGTGCTCCCTCATATACTGGTCCATAAACTGGCACACCTCCCCATAATGGGTGGACAGGGCAAGCTCATCCGATACCCCCGCAGGCCGTAAGTCCGTATACAAAACCGCGTCTATCAGAAATATCTGCCCCTCCCTGGCCTCTTCGGCAAATACCCCATGGGCAGCGTAAACCTCAAGATTTTCTATTTTTATCTGATCCATTCTTCCTTTCCTCCCGGCGCATGTGCGCCATGTTTCCGGCCCTGGTATCAGGAGCCTGGCCATTTACTCCCCCTCTAAGCCAAGAAGTGCCCTGGTCATTTTAACAGCCCGGGCATTTTCTTTCACATCATGCACCCTGATCAGGGAGCAGCCCTTTATTACGGCCAAAACAGTGACCGCCAGGGTGCCTTCCAGCCGCTCCCCGGCGGGCAGCCCCAGGGTTAGGCCCACCACAGACTTGCGGCTTGCCCCCAAAAGGAGGGGATATCCCAGGGCGTGCAGGCTGTCCACTTCCCTGATGGCCTGCAGATTCTGCCCATAGGTTTTGCCAAATCCCACCCCTGGGTCAAGAATGATTTTATCTTCTTCGATCCCTGCCTTCTTTGCCAGGCCTATGGACTGCTGCAAATCCTCCATGACCTCTTTGGTAAAATCCCCATAAAAAGCCTTTTTCCGGTTGTGCATGAGTACACAGGGACCCCCTGCCTGGCGGATGGCCTGCCCCATAGCCGGGTCATATTTCAGCCCCCAGATATCATTCACCAGATCCGCCCCTGCCCTGAGCCCTGCTTCGGCTACCTCCCCTTTATAGGTGTCCAAAGATACAGGCACCTCAAAACGGCTCTTTACCGCTTCAATCACCGGTGCCACTCTGTCAATTTCTTCCGGGACGCTTATCTGCGTATGGCCCGGCCGGGTGGATTCCCCGCCGATATCCAGGATATCCATCCCCTCCGAAAGCATTTCCTCCACATGGAAAAGGGCGTCGTCTAAACGGTTGTACTTACCGCCGTCAGAAAAAGAATCCGGCGTCACATTCAGTATCCCCATAATATAAGTATTATTTTTCAAGTCAAAATCACGGCTGCCTATTTTCATGTTCCTCCTCATTTCTGCCCTGTTTTAATGCTATAGGGAATATCATGGGCCCTGTCCTTATGGCATTTCCCGGGCCGGTTTTGCTACGTGTTAACATTCCATCTTTTCCTGCGGTTCCATTATACCACATTTTTGCTGATTTTAGTTTATAATCTTTTATATTTCACACTGCCAGATTGAAAAAAAACCGATGAAATGCTATTATTATGAATAAAATATTAAAGTTTATTAAATTTATGGAGAAAGCTATGAAAAGAAAATTAAACCTTTGGTTCCCTCTTCTTATGGCCCTATCGTTATCCGGGTGTGGGAGCGCCCCCCAGGCTCCTTTGGAGGAATCTCCTGCACCTGATGCCGGTTCCATAAACCTGACGGTATGGGGCGCTGAGGAAGACGAGGAACTGCTTTGCCAAATGATTGACGGGTTCAAGGCCCAGTACCGCGGGCAGGCGGATTTCCAAATTACTTATATGCCCCAGAGCGAAAGCCATTGCATGGACGCGCTGATGGCAGATTTAGAGCAGGGCGCGGATGTATTTGCTTTTGCGGACGACCAGTTAAACACGCTGGTGGCGGCAGGCGCCTTAGAACCCATAGAAAATGCGGGCTCCGTCCGGGAAAATAACTTGCCGGAAGCCGTCCTTGCCGCATCGGTAAACGACACCCTGTATGCGCTGCCCCTGACTGCGGACAACGGATATTTTCTCTATTATAATAAGCAGTACTTTTCCCAGGAGGACATCACCTCCCTGGACCGGATGCTGGACATTGCCGCGGCAAATGAGAAAAAAGTCTCCATGGAATGGTCTTCCGGCTGGTATGTATACTCACTGTTCGGCAATACGGGGCTGTCGCTGGGGCTCAATGATGACGGCATTACCAATTACTGCACCTGGAACAGTACCGACGGTGCCATCAAAGGAACCCATGTGGCACAGGCCATGGTAAATATCGCTGGCCATCCGGGATTTGAAAACACTGACGATGCCGGATTTTTAGAAGGCGTAAAAAACGGCACAATCATTGCCGGCATAAACGGCGTATGGAATGCGGTTGCCGTGGAAGATGCCTGGGGCAGAAACTATGGTGCGGCCAAGCTTCCTACTTACACCTGCGCCGGGCAGCAGGTACAGATGGCTTCCTTCTCCGGTTATAAGCTGCTTGGCGTAAACGCCTACTCCAGGCACAGGGAATGGGCATCGGAACTGGCCAAATGGATTGCCAGTGAAGAAAACCAAAAGCTCCGGTTTTTGATGCGCGGGCAGGGGCCATCCAACCGCCAGGCAGCAGCCTCAAAGGAAGTACAGGACTCTCCCGCCATCGCCGCACTGCTAGAGCAGTCAAAGTATTCCCGCCTGCAGCGCATCGGGAGTAATTTCTGGGAGCCTGTCACTTTGTTTACCGGGGAGATCCTTGCAGGGATCCCTTCTGGAAAAAGCCTCCAGGAACTGCTGGATACGATGGTTGAAGGGATTACAGCCCCTTAAGATTTATCATACAAAAAGGAGTTTTTATCTGTAATGAAAAATATGAGCTTAAAGCATCGTTTGATCCTTCCCATTGCCCTTCTGGGCATTGTAGCGCTTTTGTCGAACATTCTGTCCATTGTGAACATCCATAATGTAAACGCAAATGCAGCAAATATTGCTGATAATTATATGGACGGAAAAAGCCGCCTGGCAAAAATCTGCCAGTCATCCATGAACATACATAAAATGGCGCTCAGCCATATTGTTGCCACAGATTATGACACCATGATCATTCTCGTCCAGCAGATCAAAGAAGAAGAAGCCCTGCTTGACCATATGCTGGAAGAATACCAACTTTACGTTATGCCCGAAGACCAGGCGCAGTATGAATCCCTCCTTTCAAATTACAACGCCTTTAAACATGCCCTTGTGCACCTGGTCTGTGCCAGCGCAAGCCGGAAGACCCAGGATGCCTTTGTCCTTGCCAATGGCGACGTGGCTTCTTTTTCTGATGCCATGACCATGGACATTGACGCCCTTGATGCCTCCATCAGCAGGCAGACCACTGATGCAAGAGCCTCTCTTTCTGCCGCATACCTTTTGTCCCTGGCAGTAGGCGCCTCCGCGGCCGCGGCCTGTATCCTGCTGGTATTTGGGGACTTAAGGCTTATCATGCGCCAGGTGGTAACGCCTGTGAAAAACATCCTAAGTACCATCAAAGACAGTTCCGGGCGCATCAATCACATGGCCGGGGAAGTTCTAAAAAGAACCCGGTCCTCCAAGCAAAATGCCGCCAGCCTGTCCACCCTTTCCGGCCAGCTCTCCGCCACCTTCCAGGAGGTGGCGGGCAGTATCGCCGCCATCAACGAAAACACAGAGAACGTGCGCCAGGATGTGCAGCAGATTGCGGAAGAATGCAGCGCCATCACTTCCTACACCGCCCAGATGAACCAACGTGCAGACGCCATGCAGCAGTCTGCCAGAAACAGCGCAGAAATTACCAGCGCCAAAGCGGAGGAAATTCTCAGTTCCCTGAACGATGCCATTGAAAAAAGCAAAAGCGTAGACCAGATCCAGGCGCTTACCGGCGGGATCCTGGCGATCTCCCAGCAGACACGCCTGATTTCCCTGAATGCTTCCTTGGAAGCTTCCAACGCCGGGGCGGCCGGCAAAGGCTTTGCAGTGGTGGCCAGGGAAATACGCGACCTTGCCGATTCCAGCCAGAAAACAGCCGCCCAGATCCAGGAAATCAACAGCGTGGTCACTGCCGCAGTATACAATCTCTCTGGACACGCGCAAAACCTGATCGATTATATGGGCCAGTCTGTACTTACGGAATTCCGGAACTTTGTACAGTCAGGAAGCCAATACAAAGAGGATGCCGCTTATATCCGCAGGGCCATGGATGAATTTTACCAACAGACGGAACACCTGAAAAATTCCATATCGGAAATTGCAGATGCCATCGGCACAATCACAGAATCTGTTGACAACGGTGCCAACGGCATTGCCAGCGCCGCCAGCAGCAGCAAAAACCTGGCCCAGGACATGGAAGACATTACCCTGCGCATGGGCGTCAACCAGGAAGTCGTGGACGGGCTCGAAAAAGAGACAGCAGTATTTGATAATTTATAATTAAAATAGTTAACAAGGAGGATTTTTTATGTCACCCAAGGAAAAAACAGCAAAACCACTACCTTTTACCCATGGCAGCAGCCTCAGCCAGAAAATCATTTCAAACATGGCATTTTTAGCCGCCGGTATTTTTTTGTTGATTATTTTCACCGCTGCCCTTCTTTCCGCCAGGTCGCTGAACCAGGTTAACAAAGAAAAACTCACGGCGGTAGCTTATGAAAACACTTTTTTGTTAGCCAATGATATTGAAACTGCCTACGGAAAGGTAATCGGCTTCGCAGGCTCCCTGCGGAACATTTCCACATTGGATCCCAAGGAACAAAGAGGGGCAATCGATAACGCCCTGGTAGGCCTTTTAGAAGGCGGGGACGGTTTCCCCACTGCATTTGCTTATTTTGAGCAAAACGTCATTGCAGACGCCAACGGGGAGCCCTACAGCGTCCACAAAAAGGACATGGCCTTTGAATCCGTAGTATATCCCAATGAGGCAAATACCGGGTATGTTTTTGAAAAGCATGAAGACGCCTTTGACAATTACGATAAAGAGTATTGGAGGGAGATCAAAGAAACTGGCCAGCCTTATATCATGGACCCGTATATTTATGAACTCATGGGAAAAAATATCATGATGATCAGTATTATTTCCCCTGTCCTGGATGCAGAAGGGAATTTCTTCGGGGTATCCGGCGTTGATGTAGGCCTTGATGATATGCAGGAGAAACTCCTTGTGAGTACAGATTACCGCTCCGCCCATTTGGTAGCCCTTGCAGAAGACGGGACCATATTAGTGGATTCCGCCGACGACACCAATGTAGGGCAGGGCGCTTCTGATGTGGGATACCAGACAATGGCGGATAACGCGGATAAGATCCTTTCCCTGCAAAAGGAAGGCAATGCCGGCAGCCGTTCCCTTATCACCAAAGACAAAAACTATGCTACAGGCAAAAACGGGGTTTCCGTCACTATCCCCTTATCCATCAACGGGAAGACCAACTGGACATTACATATGACGGTGAACAACAGCGAATTTTACGGGCCTATTATCGAAGGCACCGGAAAGCTGACCTTTATGGTAATATTTCTTGGGGCCTTATTGCTGTTTGCGGTTAACCGCATTATTAAAAATTCCCTGGACCCTATCAAATTCATTGCCGAGGGGGCTGCCAGGCTGGAGGCAGGTGACCTGAATATCCATATTGATATTCACTCGGATGATGAATTGGGGCAGCTTTCCCAGGCATTTAACCATATCAGCGCCATCATCAGTAATTATGTAAAGGATATTTCAGGACAGCTTTCCCAGATGGCGGATAATAATATGGATATTGCCATTGCCCAGGATTATATCGGTGACTTTATCCCCATCAAGGAATCCATAGAAAAAATTTCACAGTCCCTGAACGATACCCTGCATCAGATCGTTTTCTCCGCAGACGAGGTATCCGCCAGTTCTGAGAACGTATCAGAGGGCGCACGGCTTCTCTCAGAGGGAGCTGCGGAACAGGCATCTGCCATTGACCAACTGGCGGTTTCCATTGAAAGCCTGTCAAAGGATGTGGCGGCAAATGCAAATGTTGCCCAGACTGCCAATGCGACTGCTTCCGAATCCGGCAGGCGGATCAGGGAAAGCAACAAGGAAATGGAACATTTAATCCATGCCATGTCGGATATCAGCCTCTCTTCCGGGGAAATAGAAAAAATCGTGAAGACCATTGAGGATATTGCCGAGCAGACAAACTTACTTTCCTTAAACGCCTCCATAGAGGCATCCAGGGCGGGCGCTGCCGGAAGGGGCTTCGCCGTAGTGGCAAATGAAATACGGGAACTGGCGGCTAAAAGCGCGGAAGCGGTGAGCCAGACAGCCGCCCTGATCCAGAATTCCCAAAAAGCTGTAGAAAACGGGATGCATATAACGGATAATACCGCCAAATCCCTTATGGCTGTGGTGGAAGGCTCTGAGGAAATCTTAACATTTATGGACAAAATCAGCGATGCCTCCCAAAACCAAAAAGCAGCGCTGGAACAGCTAACCAAAAATGTGGATTTGATCAGCAACGTTGTACAGTCCAACTCATCTTCCGCCCAGTCAAGCGCAGAAACCAGCGCAGAACTGTCCAGCCAGTCCAAACGTTTACATGAACTGGTAAACCGGTTCCAGCTCAAACAGCAATAACCAAAGGCCAGGGCACGCCGGATATCCTTATACTAAAAGAGCAGGAGGCACATCCCCCTGCTCTTTTATTACAATAAGCTGGCACGCGAAGCGCGGCAGCGTTTGTTACAATAAGTTGGCACGCGAAGCGCGGCAGCGTTTGTTACAATAAGCTGGCACACGGAGTGCGGCAGCGTTTGTCAGACATGGAATTTTGATACCTGATTCTTCAGCATCACCGCCTGCTGGGACATTTTTTCACTCACTGAAGCAGAGTCCTTTACAACATCGCTGTTGCTTTGTACCACGTTGGAAATGGTGGTAAGTTCCTGGGAAATCCGCTCTACAGCGTGGGACTGGCTATCTGCTGCTTCAAAAATTGACACCACGGCATCGGAAACCTTCTGGGCGCTCAAAGCCACTTCCTGCAGCGCCTGGTTCGTAATCCCTGTAATATGGCTGCCTGTCTCCACCGCCGTCACCGTTTCCCCAATCAAAAACGCCGTATTTTTGGCTGCTTCCGCCGATTTGCCTGCCAGGGACCTCACCTCCCCTGCCACTACCGCAAACCCCTTGCCTGCTTCCCCTGCCCGCTGCGCTTCTATGGCTGCGTTGAGGGAAAGGATGTTGGTCTGGGAAGCAATGTCCTCAATAGTCTTTATTACTTTAATGATCTCACTGGATTTTTCATTAATCGTATTCATGGCACTTGTAAGTTCCAGCATATCCTTACTGCATATTTCAATTCTCTGGTGCGTCTGGACATTTTCCTCTTTGGCATTGCCTGCAAACCTTGCAGTAGCATCCGCCTGCTGCTTAATATTGTCCACAGCATCCCCAAGGGCCTGTACAGATGCCGCCTGTTATGCTGCCCCGCGGGAGAGGGAATCCGCCCTGTCTAATACCTGGCCTGCCTCCGCGTTTACCTGGTTGGATACCAGGGCGATTTCTTTAATGACTTTGGTAAGTTTGTCACGTATTGCCTGCAGGCTGCCAATCAGTGCCTTAAGGCCGCCAATATAATACCTTTCGTTTTTGTCCACATCTACGGCAAGGTTCCCGTCCGCAATCTCACTTAATATTCTTCCAATATCTTCCGTTGCCGCCTTTAAGTGGCTGCAGACATTGTGGGTCGCCCTGGCGATCATGCCAATCTCATCTTTCCTCCCATAAAAGGGTTCCAGCCCTTTATCTGCGGAAAGGTCAAATTCACTCAGGGCAGAGATGGCATTCTCCATAATCATCAGTTCCTTTCCGGTCCTGCTTAATATGGCAAGCGTTGCCAGAATAATAAATGCCACTACCACCGCACAGGTAACTCCCATTGAAATACGCACGCTGGACACAGAGCTGTAGACCTCCGAGTAATCGTCCTGGATCATAAATACCCAGCCCCGGTTCTCCAGATACTTATAAACCGCAAGCTGCCTGCTGCCTTGTTCATCCTGGTAGGTATATGCCTCCGCCCCGGCTCCCTCCCGGATACGGCTTATAATCTCTAAATGCCCCTTTTCGCTGATCTGCGTATTCAGGAGGGATTCGTCCGTATGGTACAGATATACGCCTGTTTCCGCATTCATAAACACATATTTGCTTTCCGGGAGGCTTTTCAGTTCCAGGTCCAAAAGGGCATCCATCAGCCTGTCGGCGTAAACCCCTGCCCCCACATACCCTATGCAGGTTTCCCCGTCAAACACCGGGTAGTATAATGAGATGACCATGTTTCCCGTCCCCGGGGACTCCATGATCCCCAGATTGGTAAGCTCCTTATTTGCCAGGACCGTGTCCTGGAAGGTTTTCAGGGACTCTCCCTCCCGGGTGGTAATGCCAATGGCTTCCTTGGCCGTATGGGTGAGGACATATGTATCCGGGGTGGCGATATACAGCCCCTCAAATATCCCTTTTACATTGGAAAAATCAATCGTATACTGCCTGGCCTTGCGCAGCAGCTCTGGGTCCTGCGGGTTGGCCAGAAGATCCCGTACCTCGCCGCTTATGGCAAAGGCTTCCAGATATTCTTCCGCAGATGTTACATAATCGTCAATGATCACCGCCCTGGATTCCACTGCGTTGGCCATCTGGTTGGTGATATTATCCCTGACCATGGATTCCGTGTTATTGGCAATCACCGTCCATAGCAACAGCATCCCTGCCAAGGTAATTGCAGTGGTCAGAATGCTGATCCTTGAAGCAAGTTTACGGTTTCTTAAAGGCTTTATCATTTCAATATCTCCTCCATAAAAGCAAGATTTTTATTCCTATGTATAGTACCATACCAAACCGGTTTTTTCAAGAAAACCCATGCTTCCATAGCTGCCCGGCACGAAATTTTTTTCATTTTTTTATAACTGATGAAAGGATTTATTCCTGTGAATCGTATTATAAACAGATACAAATAACTATACAAAACCCAAAGGAGATGTTTTAATGAAAAAGGTACTTTCAACTCTTGCGGTAATGGGGCTTGTAATTGCCGCAACCTCCACAACCGCCTATGCCCACGGCCATGGCGGCAG
>OFHA01001834.1_pt1 | contig 13550 bp, 6 predicted proteins | sample 1521891 | NCBI WGS metagenome assembly OFHA01 (sample SAMEA3504089, study PRJEB24116) | mouse gut metagenome | biome: mouse gut; feature: mouse-associated habitat; material: faeces | place: Denmark | collected 2011 | reverse complement strand
GGTACTCCCCGACAAGATTTAGCATTTCGTGCCCACGAAATGCGTATCTTGCGGCATTCTATGGAATGCCTTTTGCATAAAAATCTTGTGGTGAAAAATAAAGTGATAACATGATAATTAATGATATGTGAATATTTTTCCGTTTTATCTATCAGAAGGGAAACTCATACATTCGTTGGAATCAGAATGACATTTTTGATATTTTATAGTACAATTATTTTGGAAAAATACACGAGGAGGTTGTCTAATGGTTGACAACAAAAAAGAACAGGAAAGAGATGAACTTCACCGTACGATATGGAGTATGGCAAATGATCTTAGAGGTAGCGTAGACGGTTGGGATTTTAAACAATATGTGTTAGGTATGTTGTTTTACCGCTATATATCAGAGAATTTTGTAAAATATGTTAATGCAGGTGAAATAGAAGCAGGAAATGCTAATTTTGATTATGTGAAGCTGAATGATAAAGATGCAGAAGAAGCAAGGGAAGACTTGGTTCAGTCAAAGGGATATTTTATCCTTCCAAGTCAGCTTTTTTGTAATGTGAAAGAAAAAGCACCAAATAATGAAAATTTGAATGAAACGCTGGAAAGTGTGTTTCGCAGTATCGAAATGTCAGCACAAGGCAGAGATAGCGAGAAAAATTTCAAGGGATTGTTTGATGATATAGATGTAAACAGTAATAAACTGGGCGGAACAGTAGCAAAAAGGAATGAAAAACTTGCCAAACTGCTAGGCAGCGTTGGTGATATGAAATTGGGAAGTTATCAGGATAATACGATTGATGCCTTTGGTGATGCATATGAATATTTAATGGGTATGTATGCGTCAAATGCAGGGAAGAGTGGAGGAGAGTATTATACACCGCAGGAAGTATCAGAACTTCTTACAAAAATTACTGTGTTGGGAAAACAAGAGGTAAACAAGGTTTATGATCCTGCTTGTGGAAGTGGCTCTCTTTTGCTTAAGTTTGCAAAAGTTTTAGGAAAGGAAAATGTTCGTCTCGGATTTTTCGGACAGGAGATAAACCTAACTACATATAATCTTTGCAGAATGAACATGTGGTTACACGATATAGAATATACCGAGTTTGATATTGGACATGGAGACACATTAATAGAGCCTATGCACTGGGATGATGAGCCATTTGAAGCGATTGTTTCCAATCCGCCTTATTCTATTAAGTGGGAGGGTGACGATAATCCGATTCTTATAAATGATGAACGCTTTTCTCCTGCTGGGGTGCTTGCACCAAGGTCAAAAGCAGATTTGGCTTTTATCATGCATTCTTTAGCATGGCTTGCGACTAATGGAGTAGCAGCAATTGTATGTTTTCCGGGAGTTATGTACAGGGGTGGTGCAGAGCAGAAAATTCGTAAGTATTTAATTGACAATAATTATGTGGAATGTATTATACAGCTCCCAGATAATCTTTTCTTTGGTACAAGTATTGCGACTTGCATTATGGTATTGAAGAAGAGCAAAACTGAGAATAGCACGCTTTTTCTTGATGCCTCAAAAGAGTGTGTAAAGGTTACGAATAATAATAAACTGACAGAGGAGAATATCCAAAATATATTAAACGCATATAAGGAGAGGAAAGATAAAAAATACTATGCCGCAGTAATACCCAATGATAAGATCGCAGATAATGGATATAGCCTTTCAGTTTCGGCTTATGTAGAGCAGGAAGATACAAGGGAAAAGATTGATATTGTGAAATTAAATGCTGAAATTAAGGAGATTGTGGCTAGAGAAGAAGTGCTTCGTGCGGAAATTGACAGGATTATTGCAGAAATCGAGGTGGAGGCATGAATGAGTTCTCATTTTTACTGTATACAGTAGATGACAGTGATATAAAGGTAAATGCCATCTTAAAAGATGAAACAATTTGGCTCTCTCAAAAAGGAATGGCAGAATTATTTGACGTTGAAGTGCCTGCAATTTCTAAACATCTTACAAATATTTTTGCGGAAGGTGAATTGTCGGAGGATGCAACTGTTTCCAAAATGGAAATAGTTCAACAAGAAGGAAAACGTCAGGTAAAACGTCAGGTTGAATACTATTCGCTTGATGCTATTATTTCTGTAGGATATAGGGTTAATTCCAAAAGAGCGACACATTTTAGGATATGGGCAACCAAAGTTCTGAAGGAATATATGATTAAAGGTTTTGCCTTGGATGATGAAAGGCTGAAACAGGGGAAAACCGCTTTTGGAAAGGATTATTTTAAAGAACTGTTGGAACGGATTCGCTCTATTCGTGCGAGCGAACGCAGAATTTGGCAGCAGATTACAGATATTTTTGCAGAATGCAGCATTGATTATGATAAGGATTCCCCAGTTACACAGGCGTTTTATGCTATGGTTCAGAATAAGTTTCATTATGCGATTACAAAGCATACAGCAGCAGAGATTATTTATCATGGAGCAGATCATGAAAAGGCGAATATGGGGCTGACAACATGGAAAAATTCACCTGATGGACGTATCTTGAAGTCGGATGTTATTGTTGCAAAAAATTATTTGGATGAAAAACAGATTCGTCAGTTAGAAAGGGCAGTTACAGGTTACTTTGATTATATAGAAGACTTGATTGAAAGAGAAAATACATTTACTATGGAAGAATTTGCGTCCAGTGTTAATGAGTTTTTGGCATTTCGTAGATATGAAATATTGCCAGATAAATGTAAGGGAAGAATTTCAAGACAGGACGCATGGAAGAAAGCACAGGCTGAGTATGATATTTTTAATAAAACACAAATCATTCATTCTGATTTTGACGAGATGGTGAAAGAAGTGCTTGGGAAAGAGGTAGGACAGAATGAGTAGGTTGAATGAGTTGATACAGGAATTGTGCCCAAATGGGATAGAATATAAAACGTTGGGTGATATTGCCACGATATCAAGGGGAGGCAGTTTTCAGAAAAAGGATTTTACTGAATATGGTATTCCCTGTATACATTATGGGCAAATTTATACGAGATATGGTTTGTCAGCAGATAAAACAATAACATATATAGATGCAACAGCAGGGGAAAGGGCAAAATACGCTGAACCTAATGATATAGTCATGGCAGTTACAAGTGAAAATGTTAATGATGTATGTAAATGTGTTGCATGGATTGGAAGTGAAAAGGTTGCTGTTAGTGGACATACAGCAATTATCCATCATAATCAAAATGCGAAATACTTATCATATTATTTCAACTCGGAACATTTTTATAAACAAAAGGTAAAATTAGCGCATGGAACAAAAGTAATTGAAGTTACGCCGGATAAATTAGGAGATGTGAGGTTGCCTGTACCTCCTCTGGAGGTACAACGTGAAATAGTCCGTATTTTGGACTCTTTCACGTTACTTACAGCCGAGCTTACAGCCGAGCTTACAGCCGAGCTTACAGCTCGGAAAAAGCAATATGAATATTACAGAAATAAATTATTAACATTTGATTCAAAGATTACTCGGAAAAAACTTGGCGAAATATTTGATTTTAGGAATGGTTTGAGTAAAGGAAAGGAGTTTTTTGGCAGAGGGACACATTTTATTAGATATACAGACGTATATAACAATCGGGCATTGCGAAAGGAAGACATAACGGCTTTGGTCCAGTGTACCCCAACAGAATTAGAAAAATTGCGGGTATCGCGGGGGGATGTTTTATTTACACGAACATCTGAAACTGCTGAAGACGTTGGTTGGTCTTCAGTTATGCTTGATGATATTGATAACTGTGTTTTTAATGGATTTACCATTAAAGCAACACCCAGAACCAATGATCTCCTCCCAGAATACTGTGCGTATTGTTTCTCAACAGATAGTTTTAGGAACTATGTAACAACACATTGTGCATTTACGACTCGAGCTTCATTGACTGGAACTACTATTGCAGAATATCAAATGGCAATTCCGCCTATTGATGTACAGCGGCGTATTGCAGAGGTGTTGGATAATTTTGAGGCTATATGTTCTGACTTAAACATAGGTCTGCCAGCAGAAATTGAAGCAAGACAAAAACAATATGAGTATTATCGTGATTTGCTGTTGACATTTGTTGAAACTGGAAACACAATTTTGACAGACAGACAGACAGTGATTAAGCTTTTGCAGTATGTATTTGGTTACGTTATGTTGCCACTTGATGAAATTGCCAATCTATTTCGTGGAGAATACATTACCAAAAAGAGTACTCGTGAGGGGAAGGTGCCGGTAATTCTAGGTGGCCAGGAGCCGGCTTATTACATTGATAAATCCAATTATAAGGGTGAGATTGTCGTTGTGGCGAGAAGCGGTGCGTCTGCCGGATTTGTATCCTATTGGAATGAACCAATATTTATAACAGATGGTTTTGGATATGAAGCAAGAACTGGTTTGACAACTACGAAGTACCTGTACTATGTCCTTAAAAATATGGAAAGTGCATTAAATGCGATGAAGCGTGGAGCAGGAGTTCCCCATGTTAGTGGAGAAGCACTTGCCAAGGTAATGCTGCCAGTTCCGCAAATTGCAGAGCAGGAACGGATTGTTGGAGTCCTTGACCGTTTTAACAACCTTTGCAATGATCTTTTCTGCGGACTTCCGGCAGAAATTAGAGCAAGACAAAGACAGTATGAATACTATCGTGACAAATTATTAACTTTTAAGGAGTTAGACAAATGAGCACATTTAACATGGTTGCGGCCATGAATGAAAGCACAGTGGTTGCTGAGTATACACCAGAAGGAAAACATTCAGACAGTTATCAGAGCGAAGCGGAATTGGAAAAGGAATTTATCCATATGCTTACAGAGCAGGGATATGAGTATCTGCAAATTCATAAGGAAGCAGAGCTGATTACAAATTTGCGTCGGAAGATAGAGCAACTAAACTCATATACCTTTACCGATACGGAATGGGAACGTTTTTTTCAGAAATATATTGCCAATGCCAATGAGGGTATAGTGGAAAAGACGCGTACCATTCAAGAAGATGCAGTAAAGAATATGGAGCGTGATGATGGAAGTACTAAGAATATCATGTTTATAGATAAAAAGAATATTCACAACAATCGTTTACAGGTAATTAATCAATATGAGGTGTCTAAGGCAGATGATAGTAGCTCTGCGGACAGGCAGGCCAATTATGATAATCGCTATGATGTGACAATTCTTGTAAATGGCTTTCCGCTTGTTCATGTGGAATTGAAACGTAGAGGAGTCGCAGTCAGGGAAGCATTTAACCAAATTGATCGTTATCAGAGGGACAGCTTTTGGTCAGGAAGCGGGTTATATGAGTATGTACAAATATTTATTATCTCCAATGGAACTTATACAAAGTATTATTCCAATACAACCCGTTCTGCTCATCTCAAAGAGCAAAACAAGTATCTGGATAGTAAAGACATAAGCAGAGGAAAAAAGACCAGTAATAGTTTTGAATTTACATCATTTTGGGCAGATGCAAATAATAGGGTTATCTCCGATCTTGTGGATTTTACAAAAACATTTTTGTCAAAGCATACGCTTCTGAATATATTAACGAAGTATTGCGTTTTTACCTCGGAAGAATTGTTGCTTGTTATGCGTCCTTATCAGATTGCTGCTACAGAGAAAATTCTAAACCGTATTGAGATTGCTACAAATTATAAAAAATTGGGAACGGTAGAGGCAGGCGGTTATGTATGGCACACTACAGGAAGCGGGAAGACGCTGACTTCTTTTAAGACAGCACAGTTGGCTAGTCGTCTTAATTTTGTGGATAAGGTTCTTTTTGTGGTTGACCGTAAAGATCTTGATTATCAGACCATGAAAGAGTATGACCGCTTTCAAAAAGGGGCTGCAAATAGTAATACGTCAACAGCGATATTGAAAAAGCAGTTGGAAGACGAGGACGCGAAGATCATCATTACGACGATTCAAAAGCTGGATAATTTTATTAGCAGATATAAAGGTCATGAAGTATTTGACAGACATATTGTTTTAATATTTGATGAGTGTCACCGATCACAATTTGGCGATATGCATACTGCCATTACCAGAAATTTTAAGAAATATCACATTTTTGGCTTTACTGGCACTCCCATTTTTGCTGATAATGCTGGAAATGGAAAAAATGTTAATTTACGAACCACGCCACAGGCATTTGGAGATAAACTTCATACATATACCATTGTAGATGCGATAAATGATGAAAATGTTTTACCATTCCGTATCGACTATGTAACAACAATAAAGGATAAAAAGGGAACGAAAGATAAACAGGTATCAGCAATTGATACAGAAAAAGCACTTATGGAGCCTCAGAGGATTGCTGAGGTTGTTAAGTATATTTTGGAGCATTTTGACCAAAAGACCAAGCGAAACAAAGAAAGATTTGATTTTTCTAAATTAGTGAATGTGCAGGAGGTTGCATCTGCGAAGCATAGGGGAGATGTTGAAGAAAAAAAGCAATCTATCCGCATGAGGGGATTTAATTCTATTTTTGCAGTAAGTTCCATAGAAGCAGCAAAATTGTACTATACAGAATTTAAGAAGCAAATGCGAAATTTGCCGGAAACAGCACCCACAGGAGATCCACATAAATTGCGAGTAGCAATTATATACAGCTATGGTGTAAATGAAGCTGAGAATGATGATTTTGTGGAGGATGAAAATTCAGAAGATACAGATGGACTTGATAAGAGTTCCAGAGATTTTTTGGAAATGGCTATTAGCGATTACAATACTGTTTTCAGGACAAACTATGATACATCAAGTGATAAATTTCAAAACTATTATAAAGATGTTTCCCTTCGGATGAAAAATCGGGAAATAGATATTTTGATTGTAGTGAATATGTTTTTGACCGGATTTGATGCAACTACCCTTAACACGTTATGGGTAGATAAAAACTTAAAGTATCATGGATTATTGCAGGCATTTTCCAGAACTAACCGTATTCTTAATTCAGTAAAAACATTTGGTAATATTATATGTTTTCGCAATCTGGAGGAAGAAACCAATAATGCCATTGCTCTTTTTGGAGACAAAGAGGCGGGGAGCATTGTTCTGTTGAAAAATTTTGAAAGTTATTATAATGGCTATGATGAGAATGGCAAACACTACGATGGGTATGTGGAGCTGATTGGCAGGGTAAATGTGCTTTTTCCATTGGGAATGCCATTTGAAGGAGAACACGCAGAGAAAGAGTTTATCGCTCTTTATGGTGCGATCCTTAGAATGAGAAACATTCTTTCCACATTTGATAATTTTGAAGGGAAGGAACTCCTTTCTGACAGAGATTTTCAAGATTATCAGAGCGAATATATTGATTTATATCAAAAGTATAAGTCAAAAGTGAATGAGAAAAAGGAGAATATCAATGATGATGTGGTTTTTGAAATTGAGCTTGTGAAACAGGTAGAGATCAATATTGATTACATTCTTATGCTCGTAAAGAAGTATCAACAGGAAGGCAACCAGAATAAAGAGATTGTTGTTACAATAGAAAAAGCGGTCAATTCCAGTATGAATTTACGTAGCAAGATGGAGTTAATTAGAAATTTCCTGTCTAAAATAAATGCACAGACAGAAGTGGATGGGGATTGGAAAAAGTTTGTTGACGAACAAAGAAAAAGCGATCTTGCAGTTATTATTAGTGAGGAAAAGTTAAAGCCGGAAGAAACGCATAAGTTTATAAGTAATTCTTTTCGAGATGGTGTATTAAAAACTACAGGTACAGATATTGATGTTATTTTGCCAGCAGTATCACGATTTGGCGGTGGGAACAGAGCAATGAAAAAGAAAAGAGTTATTGACAGATTGATGGCTTATTTTGAGAAATATTTGGAATTGGTGTCTGGTGTTGTGAATGAATAAATGAATTTGAAATATTAAATTCGCTATACGTGTGTAAAGGAGAGTTATGTATTTAAAAGAGATACAGATCAGAAATTATAAGAATTTTTAAAAGAAAGATTTTTATTTCAAAAAGGTGTAAATGTAATTATCGGTGAAAATGATTCGGGAAAAACAAATTTAATGCAGGCAATACGATTAGTATTAGATAAGCGGATGGACTGGCGAGAAAGGGAAATTTCTGAAAAAATGTTTCCAGAAGTGCTTTCTGATTGGCAAGGACATATTATTGTAATATCTTTAAGATTTGCAGAGTTAAATGTAGAAAAAGAGGAGGAGGCAGTTTTAAAGTATATTTCGGGAAATAAAGATAATGAGGGCTCATTAACTTGGTTTTGTATACCAGATTCTGGAACGAGAAAAAGTTTATCAGAATGTAAGGATGAAATTACATTAAAAGGGAAATTAGTGAATTTAACGATTGCAAATTATGTAAGCATGATTACTTGTAGCGCCTATGTAGATTTTTTAGATGATAAGATATACGAACGCATGATTGGAAGATTATCTAATGGAGAATGTAATCTTACAGAAAAGCTTGATGAAAGTTTTTATGGATATGAAGGAAGGACAGGATTTAATGGAATAGAGTTTATTCGAAATAGGTTAGTAGACTTTACATATATTAGTGCCTTGCGTGATGCTGTAAATGATATGAAGCAACAGTATAATCCATTGATGACAATATTAAGGAAGATAGAGACAAAAATTTGTGATTTGGATAAAGACAGAGTAGAGGATTTGATAGATGATATAAATGACACTATAGGAAATGTTGATGAAATCAAAAAGCTATCAGAAGGAATTAATAATAAAATTTTAGAGTCTGTAGGAAATACCTATGCGCCAGATATCGCTTTGAAGTCAGAGATGTCAGGGGATATAAAAGATATTTTCAGAAAATTAAAAATAAAGTCAAAGAATCACAAGGAATTTGACCTGGATACGATTGGATTGGGCTCTACAAATATTATTTATATTGCTTTGAAGCTAATGGAATATTCGTATGTAAAGGAAGAGGAAAATTTACAGAGTAAGTATTTCCTTCTTTTATTTGAAGAGCCGGAAGCACATTTGCATAAACATATTCAAATGTCACTCTTCGAAAAGACAGGATTAGAAGTTAATGATGGGGTTCAGGTATTGATGACTACGCATTCAGATAATATAGCTTCGAAGATTAGCCGGATGAATATAATATCAAAGGGCGATAAAGGGAGTAAAGTTATGCAACCATACAATGGGTTGAATAAGGATCAGATTATGCATATAGAACGTTATTTAGATGTTAAAAGAAGTGAATTACTTTTTTCTAAGAACGTGATTTTAGTAGAGGGAGATGCAGAAGAAATTCTTATTCCTGTTATGGTTAAGAAGTGTTTTGGAGTATCGTTGGACGAATTGGGGATTAGCTTAATAAATATAGGCAGTGTTGGATTTGAAAATGTATATTTATTATTTCATGATTTTCGAATTAATAAGAAATGCGCAATTATATCTGATTTAGATACGCCAATAAATTCTGCTGATAGTAGTCAGGAGAATGCATATGAAAGAGGTAAAGAGCGTCAAAAAAAGGTGGATGAAGAAAGTCAAAATAATAAATGGGTAAAGGGCTTTTTTGGTAAATATACTTTTGAAATAGAGATTGTTAAAGGCAATAAAATATATATGGATGCCCTTATTGACAAAACATATGAAAAAGAAGATACAAAAGAAAATAAGAAGCAGGATATCAGGTGTAATAATGTAAAAAAGTATGGTGATGTGGCTTTAAAGATGGCAAATGCTAATAAAAAGGGATGGAATGCCTTGATGATGTCTGAATTATTGGATGGAAAATTTCAGATTCCAGAGTATATACTGGATGCATTAGTTTTTGTGGCCGATGTATCCTTTTTGGAAAAAAGGAATTATCTAAAAATATTGCGTAATTATGGAGAAGTGTATGCGGATGTGGACATATTGACATTGATTGCGGAAAAACCGGAAATTGAGTTCGGCGAGTTATTAAAAGCAGTAAAGAATGATAATGATGGATGCACTGTAATCAAATTACTGCATAAAGTGGTGGAGAGATGATAGATTACAATGAAAAGTTAAGCAAAGAACAGATGACAATTTGTCAATCAGAAAAGAATTTGTTAGTGAAAGCATGTCCGGGGAGTGGAAAGACGAGAACTATAACATATAAGTTGGCATATCGGATAGAAAAAAATCCAGACAATCTTAAAAAGCTGATAGCAATTACATATACCAATAGAGCTGCCGATGAGATAACACATCGAATAGAAGAATTAGGAATTGATACAGAACGTGTATGGACAGGCACAGTACATCAATTTTGTCTAGAATGGATTCTTGAACGATATAAGATGTATACAAAGTCGTTAAATCAAGGGTTTAAAATTATTGATGAAAGGGTAAAAGAACGTTATATAACAGAAATATTAAGGCAGTTTAATTTACGAATACATTGGAGGGAAATCAATACAAGATATAATCGTGAATTACGTCTTGTAGAACAGGACGAGAATAAGAGAAAGGTTATAGGAGTATATCATCAAATCTTAAGAAGCAATAAAGAGTTAGACTTTGAGCAGATTTTGATTACATCTTATAATATATTAAAACAAAATGCATTTATTGCCAGTGATATAAAAGATTCCATAGAAATAATATGTATAGACGAGTATCAAGATACACAGGATTTACAGTATGCAATTATTGAGGAAATTGCAAATTCTAATGTAAGAAGGGCATTGCAAATTAATTTTTTTGGTGATCCTAATCAAGCGATATATGGAAGCCTTGGAGGTGTGGCAAAAGATCTGCAAGCTATTAATAATGAATTTACGAATATTTGTTTTGAGGAAAAAACATTGTCAGGATGTTATCGAAGCACAGAGCGACTTATAAAGTTTTATAAGGAATTTATGATAGATGAATATTCAATCGATGCAAATGGAAAAGTAAAGGATGATATTGGAATAATACAATATAACTATGAAATAGATAGGGAACAGATATATGATTCTATTGCACAGATAATTGAAAGAAATATTCAAGACGGTATTCCCGAAAAAGAAATATGTGTTGTAGCACCTGTGTGGGATTTGCTATATCCATTTTCTAAAGAGTTACAGGATAGATTACCGGATGTTAAATTTGACGCACCAGATATAACACCAATTAAAAGAGATCCTTTGAATCTGTTTTATAAATTGACAAGATTATTGTTAACGGAACCCAATATTAAAAAAATGCTATATAGAAGAAAACTGGCAGGAGAAATTGTGGATGAAATAAGCCTGTATATGGGAAAACAATTATATATTGAAGACATGGATTTGCTGAATATAGTAATTCAAGCAAAAGAGGATACAGAAAAAGGGAGTGACTTTGTAAAAAGAGGAATAGATAATGTTTTTAGGGTTATACAATGCAAAATAGAAGATAGTCTGGATTTGAAAAAAATGTATGATGATTTTTTGGAAAAAATGACAAATAGATTAGAAAATGAGAATTACCAGTTAACGGATGACTTGAGTACATTTAAAAAGATGTTTAAAGAAAAAGAAGGGGTTGTCATAAATACCTGTCATGGTGTAAAGGGGGAAGAGTATCAAACAGTAATTGCTTTTGGTCTGGTGTATGGGAAAATTCCCAGTGTTTATATTGAAAGTGACAAAAGGGATGAAGAGGCAAATAAGTTGTTATATGTAATCGCATCACGAGCAAAGAGTAGATTGTATTTGTTTTCGGAAAAGGGAAGAGTGTACTGGGATAATGGTGTTCGGCAATATGTTGATGCATTTCCGACTAGGCAATTATTTCAAAACAAAAGTGTAAAGTATGATATATAGTTATGGAAAACATAGATTGAAAGAATTATTTAGAAGGAAGAATTGCTTCTATTTTGCTTCTGAAAAAATGTATAGCTTTATACAAAAAAATAAAATAGGTGTAATATAGATAAATGGATGGGTGAAAAGGATATAAATGTATGTTAAAATTAAATCTATGAAACGAGTTCGAATAGTAAACAGAAAGCCGGGAAGCCGCATAAACAGCGGACTTTCCGGCATTTTAGGTAGGGCGTGATACCTTTTTGATACCTATATTATTTATTCCAAATCTGTTTTGCAATTTCAGAAAGAGAATTATCTGCGATAAAAGAAGATGGGGATATAAGGTTCTTTCCACCCTTTATCTCATTTTGTACAATTTGCTTTAAGGCTTTTAAGACTGTTTTTCCATGACGATAATAATTCGGATTAGAGGAATAATTATTACGACAATCTAATGATAATTTTCCAACATTATATGACGGTGATTTTCCCTCATTTCTAAGGCGAATTCGCTCAATATTATCGCGAGAATTTATATATTTTTCAATAGATTTCTCTTCTCTTTCTTTAGTTGCTCTTTCAATCATAGCACTTGCAGAAGGTATATCTTTATTTGGGTAAATAAAATGTATATGTTCTGCTGAAAGATAATACGATTCTATATCTGATCCGGCGGTTATAAAGCATAGACTATTATTAACACATATTTTATCTTTGTAAGCTGTAATTTCATCAGGAGTCATATAATCCCGATCTCTATGTATAATAACTTTAGTTGCAGGAGACTGTTTTTTAATAAATTCTGCAAGCACTAAAGCAGTATCAACTTTTGTGCAACCATTGTATGACCATATATCAGTTTCGGAAAGATTAAATCCGGAGGATTGGAGTACAAGTTCTAACATTTTTCGTTCTGTGGAATCTTCCGTTAATATTACGCATTTTATGAGTCCGTTTTTAAGTAAATCACCTTTGTCTAAAGCTCCTAAATCTAATAGTATCTTTAAATAGTTTATATCTTCTGCTTGTACGGAACCATTTTTTATCCACATTATTTTGGCATTTTCTTCTGCAATATCAAGAAGATGTCGAGAATGGGTTGATATAAGTAATTGAAAGTTTTTGGTTTCAGCTAACGAAAAAAGCATTTTTAATATTTTGCGTTGATTATTTGGATGTAAATGTGCATCTGGTTCATCTAAAATAAGCATTTGTGGGTGATACACATTAATATATGAAAGTATTTGGATTGCTTGCAATACACCTGTACCAACGGCATCAAGAGGTAATGAATTGCATACAATTGTTGTCTTCCCAGTTTCTTCGACAATTTGAATACGTTCAATAATTTTAACCTCAATATATTCGTCTATTTGCGGGTTAAAACGTACATCAACAGTAATATTTGGGAAAATTTTTGAAAGTTCTTCTATAAACGTATTCCACTCATTAGAATTTTGCTTTAGTAACCATAGGATATTTCTTAATACCGCATTTGCATCTCCTTTTGCAGCAGCTTTACGCACAATGCTTTCGGATTTAAATTCTTCATTATAAGGAATGCCAGCCAATCCGGGAACAAATACGCACATTGGTTTATCGATAGAAGTAAATTGTTGGGCTAATTGGGATTTGTTTATGGTAGCAACTATATTACGATTTTTTCCTCGCTTAATAAAGACTGAATATATATCATCATTAATATCTTTATATGAAATCTTTATTGTATATTTATCACCTTGTTTTAGTTCTCCGCCGTGTGCTAAAGCAGAAACATCTTTAAGCGGTGAGTATACTAATTCAGATGGTTCAATTGAACGAGAA
>OFHA01001832.1_pt1 | contig 13554 bp, 17 predicted proteins | sample 1521891 | NCBI WGS metagenome assembly OFHA01 (sample SAMEA3504089, study PRJEB24116) | mouse gut metagenome | biome: mouse gut; feature: mouse-associated habitat; material: faeces | place: Denmark | collected 2011 | reverse complement strand
CCGTTTTTGATGCTCCATTTTCCGTCCAAAACTTCCAGCTGCAAATTTACGTTCTCTTTCAGATGGAAAAAATCACTCTGAAGCGTAATCGTATAGTCGACATTATTTGCAGAAGGAAGCCAGAACTCCTTAAACGCAACCTGAGAATATACCGATAAAACAACATTCATCTATCTTTCACCTCCGTCTCTTATTTTCAAGCGCCGCATCCAGATCGTGTTTTTGCTCCCGCTCATATGCGGCTCTCAAAATCGATTTCCGCTGTTTTCTTTGTCTGGATACCAGCAGAATCAAAAACACCAAAACTGCCATAAGCAGCAGTTCGCAGACCAGCGCTGTCTGCTGCGAGAATAACATCTGTTTCAGCTGTTCCATATTCATTCAAATACCTCCCCCTTCTTAAAACTCTGCCATAAATTCTTCATCCGCAAGCCGTATTCTGTCGCCATGACGAAGCAAATACCATTCATTTTCATTTAACAGCTTATCATTCAGATGCGTTTGATTCACAGAACCAAGATCTCTGATATAATAATCCCCATCCCGCTTCTCAATGACCGCATGTTTTCTCCCAATCGAACCATTTCCCTGAATACAGTATTCATTTTGAGCGCTTCTCCCCAGATTCAGCACATTTCCGGACAGTTCTGTACGGCTGCCGTCCCTGATCCGTATCATACAGATTCTTTCCGTCAATTCAGTCGTCACATTCTGATCTGGCTGGCTGCCCCACGTCTCGCTGCCGTTTAAAGGTATCGTATGCCTTTCCCCTTCTTTTGGTCTCACAGAGCCGCCGCTTTTTACCTGTCTGTTCGTCTGCTCCTTTGGCAAAGACGAACGCTCCCGTCCGCCTGTTTTTAACCATGGCGCCGCCTGTTCGATATATAACTGTATACGTTCCAGTTCATGACCGTACTGCTGCAGATAATTTTGAAAATCAAAAAGATAATCCTGATTCATGCCTCCCCCGTTTTTTATTTCCCGATACACCAGATCCAAAAGAAAAACAAACACCCCGTCTGCTCTGTCCGGACCTGCCGCCGGCTGATAAATAAAAAACATATCCATCGTATTTTCCTGTATAAACATCAAATCTTTATCGATCAGCAAACGGCTGGCTCTCAGCCCCCTGCTCTCAGTCTCAATTGCAATATGTACAATCTGTGACGCAATCTTCCAAAAAGAATTTTCCTTTAATAACCGGTGCTTTTTTAAATATTTTTTTATCGATTCGGCCTGCGGAGCCTCATAAATCAACCGTTTTTTTCCAACATAAGACGTAACGAAAAGTCCCGGTATCTGATTCTGCAATATATAATTCAATTCCCGTTCGTTCATCTGATCACGAAAGGACAGTCTGCTTTTCACTTCAACCGAAAAATTCTTTGTAGAAACCCTGTATTTTGCCATACGCTTACCTTACCGTCCTCCCATCCAAACTTTTTTCCGCAGCAGGGAATAAACATCAGATTTACATTTCCCACAGACAAAATATCATACGGCCGCAGCCGCTTGCTGTCCCGCACAATCGCATCATTTAAATACGTCGCTTCTGCATATGCCCAGACTTTTAAAGTAAACCTCCGCCGCTGCGCGTCATAAAATACTTCCGCGTGCCGTTCGTTTGCAATGCCGTCTCCGCTTTCTAATACAACGTCCATTTCCCACGAACTTCCGATAAAATTACTTCCGTTTTTTAAGGAAAAACTTCTGCCAAAGTCCTTCCCTTTCACACATACCAGCCATCCTGTCACCGGTTCCGGCTGAATCAGCGGCATGGTCACTGCGTCTGCTTCAGCCCGTTCCAGCGGCATGGTCACTGCGTCTGTTTTCGCCTGCTCCAGCGGTATTGTCGCTGCGTCCGCGCCAGGCTGTCTCAGCGGCATGGTCACCGCTGTCTCTGCCTTTTCCCTGATTTTGTCAGACAGCTGTGCATCCGCGCGGCCTCTGTAAGATTCCAATTTCTCATTGTCGTTGCAATGCGGACATACCGGATAGATGCTCCCATCATACAAATGTCCGTTTTCACATCTTATTAATTTCATCCGTTCCCCCTTCGCAGCGCATTCTTCCAACATACGTTTACCAATAGCTCATTAAAACCACAGATGTATTATCCTGCCCGTTCGTCAGCTTAAGGGATGCCATATGAATCAGCGCATCTGCCGCCGCCTGCATGTCGTCCGCATATCCGACCGCTGCCGCCAGTATTTCGTCTTCCGCCATACATCGGTATAGTCCGTCGCTGGCCAGAATAACTATATCGCCGCTTTCCATCTGTACTGCCTGTCGATTCACATCGATCAGGGAAAGGTTCCCCATCCCGATATAACTGATCAGCGCATCTGCCTGATGCTCTTCCGCAGCATATTCTTTTGGCGTAATATCCCCGCGTTTCAGTCTTGCATCAAGCGCCATCCGGTAATTATGCAGCCTGTTTAACGTCCTGATTTCATTTCCATGAATCAGATAAATCCTGCTGTCTCCCACCGAAAGCCAGTACATGTCGTTCCCCAAAATCACAGCCGCGGCGATCGATGTTCCCGCCGCTAAAGGCTGTTCGTTTTTATTTTTCCAGCCGGCCACTTTTTCATCCGCCCGCCGCGCCTCCTGCTGCAAAAACGCAGGAACGTCGTCGATCTGCGTCCGCTCAAACCACGCTTCCGCCAGGCTCACCGCCGCCGACCGGCTGGCTTCCTCACCGCCGGCAAGACCGCCCATCCCGTCGCATACGATGCCTATGGCCCGTTCGCCTTCCGCAAATCCAAAAATACTGTCTTCCTGATTTTTCCGCGTTCCAATGTCCAGAGCGCTGCCGATATTGACCCGGCATATGTTTTTCTGCGAAAGCCTGATCGTCGGAATTTTATCTTCATCCATAATTTTTCCTTTTTTCATAAATCCGATTTGCAAACTGTTATTTGCATAAAATGACAATATTAGCACTTTATAATTTTAGCTCAATTTTCTTTGTAAGTCAATTCTTCTTTTATAAAATATACCTTCTCTTCACCGACTTATGGTAACGATGTCAGCCATCTGTGATCTCCCATGCGCTTCTTTTGGGGCGCAAAAAAGACACATGGTTTACAATTTATTTACCATGCGTCTTTACACTGCCAAAATCACAGACTCCGGACAGCGTTTTTATCAAAAAACCGATCATTCATCAGCAGCTGTTTTGTAACATCTCCCGTATGGTCTGTTCCAGCGGTATTTGCGGCTGCCAGCCGGTGATACTTTGCAGCTTGCGAATATCGGCTTCTACTACCGGCACGTCCAATGGCCGCATCCGCCCTTTGTCCGTTTCGATTCGAATCGCAACAGCAGCCTGCTCTATAATAATCTGCAGTACTTCCGCGATGCTTTTCGCATGACCGCTTCCGACATTATATGTCTCTCCCGATTGTCCTCTTTCCGCGAGCAGTACATAAGCGCGTACAATATCACGCACATCTGTAAAGTCCCGCCTTGCATCCAGATTGCCTGCTCTTATCACCGCTGCCTGCCGCCCTGCCTTTATCTGAGCTGCCTGCCTGCAAAAATCTGCGATTACAAAAGCTGCAGACTGTCCCGGCCCAATATGATTAAACGCGCGCACCATCACGATATCCATTCCATAAGCCTGCGCATAAATACTGCCAATCATATTCTGGCAGGCTTTTGTAGCTGCATAGACATTCGCTGGCCGCATCTGCTGCGCTTCACTGACTGGCATTTCATCCGGCGCAGTCTTTCCATATTCTTCACTGGAACCTGTCAGTACCACCCGGATTTTTTTCCGCTGTCTGCGCACTGCTTCCAGCACATTTGCACTGCCCTTAATATTTACATCGATGGTCTGCCCCGGATCATTCCACGAAGCAGCTACCGAGCTCTGCGCCGCCAGATGAAACAGCACATCCGGATTCGTTTTCTCCAGCAGTCTCTCAACCGCGGCTTTCTCCAGAATATCCAGTTCGCAGACTATATCTGCTTCATCCGCCGTCTGTTGTGCGTGCATTTTTGTCACGATTGTCTCATACCCACATTGTTTTAAATATCGTGTCAGGTACCGTCCGACAAATCCGCATCCCCCAATCACCAATGCTCTCATTTTCTTATCCTCGCTCCGACTTCCTGCTCCACGAGTTTTATATCATTTTTTACCATACGCTCCACCAGCTGATCAAACGACACTTCACGCTTCCAGCCAAGCTCTTTTTCTGCCTTTGCCGGATTGCCCAGCAGTACTTCTACCTCCGCAGGACGGAAAAACCGCGGATTTACTTTGACCAATACTCTGCCATCCGACTTTTCTCTGCCGACTTCACGAATGCCCTCGCCTTCCCATTCGATCGCAAACCCGGCGATGTGAAATGCCATTTGTACAAACTCACGCACGGTTCTTGTCTCATTCGTGGCAATCACATAGTCCTGCGGCTTTTCATGTTGCAGCAGCAGCCACATTGCACGTACATAGTCCTGCGCATGGCCCCAGTCACGCTTTGCGTCCAGATTTCCAAGCTCCAGCACATCCTGTATGCCATACTTTATGCGGGCAGCCGCATCGGTAATCTTACGCGTCACAAATTCCCTGCCCCTGCGTTCACTCTCATGGTTGAATAAAATGCCGCTGCAGGCAAACATCTGATAGCTTTCACGGTAATTTTTCGTCATCCAGTAACCAAACAGCTTTGCCACACCATAAGGACTCCTTGGATAAAATGGCGTTTGTTCTGTCTGAGGCATTTCCTGCACTTTGCCAAACATCTCGGAAGTGGATGCCTGATAAAAACGCGCCAGCGGCCTGACCAGACGAATGGCTTCCAAAAGGTTCAAAACGCCTGTCGCATCAATATCTGCCGTTGCAAATGGCTGTTCCCAGCTTGTCCCTACAAAAGATTGTGCCGCCAGGTTATATACTTCATCGGCCTGCGAAATTTCCATTGCATGAATCAGCGACACAAGATCTGTCATATCCGCATAGATAACATGTATCTGATCTCTGATATGTGCTGCGTTGCCGTAATCCGCAACGCTTTTTCTGCGTATGACGCCATAGACCTCATACCCTTTTTCCAGCAGCAGTTCTGCCAGATAAGAACCATCCTGGCCGGTAATGCCGGTAATCAATGCACGTTTCATTTTTATTCTCCTTTCTGTTTTATATCTGATTACATACTATTTTTTATCTTTATACACATCCACGCTTTAGAGCATTATAATTTCCGGTTTTCCAGCACACATATAATACTACTTCCAAAATGTATTCTTTGATTTTTCATTATTTTATGCAATTCACGCTTTTCAAGCATGTTCAACATTATCCGTATAAGACCTTTTCGTTCCTGGAACTGTTTTTTTCCAATCTCTCTTTTCTCTTCTTTCGTACGCTCCCCACTGTATTTCAATAATCCTATTTTTTCTAACCCTACACGAAAGAATAAAATCGGCAAAAATAAAAAACTAAAAAAATAACTGACATAACACACACGAAAATCTGCTCTTTCTGCCAATATTTTTAGTTCTTTTACAGTATATCGTCTGTAATGTCCAGCTGCATCATCTTCACTACTCCACAATATCCGATATGCCGGAACTGTGATAAGAATCCTGCCTCCCTTACAAATTTGTTTCTTAACCAATTTCAAAAACGCGAGATCGTCCTCTATATGTTCCAGCACATCCAGCAACATAAACTGCATAACAGAACATTCTTTTACATCTTCATATGTCAAAGTTCCACATATTACCGTATGAATCCCTCTTTGTTTCGCATTTTTACATGCCTGAAAGGAAGGTTCTAACAATGCTATACAATATCCTTTTTCCTGCATTCGCAAAGTCGTATATCCATTGCCGCCTCCTACATCCAATGTTATCTTATTTGATGATAAGTACTTTTCCGCCATATGAAATATTACATCCGCACGGTAACGAAACCACCATGATACATCTTCCAGCTCATACAGTGCATCCTGATCTTCTTCTGAAAAACCTGTCGTCACGTCCTTTGCATGATCAGACATCCATATGCATCCTTTCTTCCGAAATCCATACATAATATCATTGACATCCATCTCTTTCCTGTGCCTCTTCATCCGCATCCTCTGCCTCTACAAACAATTTAACTATGTCTATTTTTCAAATCAGCTTACAACTTACCCTAAACCATTACATTTAAACCGCAAAATGAATATACAAAAATTCCTGCCAAAATAAATGTCAGGGCAATAATCTTTTCAACACTTATTTTCTCCTTAAATACTTTTACTCCAAAAAACATAATAAAAATATAGCCTGCAGCGTCTAACAAAGGGCCCATTGATAATGGAATCCCTTTATATGCCATGACCGATATCATCATAGAAATCGCCATTAAAAAATACGCGCCCACTACCATCAGGTTCAAATATTCCTTACATACAGAAGAATACTTTTTTAACGCCGATTTTTTTAATAACACCTGAGCTATTGAGGCAATAAAAACTCCAAACAGAAAAATTATAGCATATTTAACCATCCTGTTTCCTCTCTGACAATCCATAAATTGCCACTCCAGCAGCGACAAGCAAACTTCCTGCCACTTTTCCTGCCGTTACTGACTCATGGAAAAAAATATTTCCCCATATAATTCCCCATATTATGGTAACCGCTTTATTTGCATAAGCTGCTGTTAATGACAGGCGCTTCATTACCTGTTGCCATCCGATTGCATAAAGCCCCATAAGTGAGACTGCACAACACAAATATATATAAAAATGTGCACTAAACAGCACCTGTCCAGCTGCTGCTTTAACGCATACACCAGCTATAGACATGAACATAAGCATTCCATACATAAGCAGATATGTTCTAAACACAGTTCATCTTTCCTCCATTTGCTTTGACTTTTCTTCAATCATTCTGACAAATCCTCTGATTGTCAAAAAATCATCCTTTGAGAACTCATCTTCGGTAAATGAAATCGAAAATTTTTGTTCACATTCATTCAACAGTAAAATAAATTCAAAAGAATCAATAAATCCTTTCTCCAGGTAATTTACATCCATATTTTTCTCTAATTTTTCTTTTGCAATATTCCCATTTTGTGAAATCCACCCTATAATCCACTCTTCATACATAATAATCTGTCTCCTCTGCAATTACGCGACATGGACTCCCGTCCACACCTGCTATTTTTAACGGAAATGCCATAATCCGATATTTCCTTCCTTTATTCAGACATTGCGTATTCGTTAAATACTCTACAATCACTATTCCATTTGTTAACAGCTCTTTATGATTTGGAGAATCTTGTGACGTATTTCCAATCATATCTCCACAATCCGGAGACGGCGTATCCATAGCCATAAGCCGCATTCCATTTGCAATTAAATAATGTACTGCCTCACGAGAAAAATAAGGAAAGTCTTTATAATATGTTTCCGATTTCCAATATTTATCCCACCCAAATACAAACAACATCCTCTCCGTAACTCTCTGACGCTCAATCGCGCTTAACGGAACGACATCTCCTTTTCCGTAAGATCGAAAGTCTACAATAGATATTTCTCCACACAACACATTTAATTCCAGGCTTTCCACCGTCTTTCCATCCTGCCAGAAGTGATAAGGAGCATCCATGTGTGTTCCGGTATGACTTCCTAATACAATTCTATGTGTATTTCTCCCCACCTCAGGTATTGTGCCCAGCCGTCCAATTTCCACCTTCTGATGCCATGGTGTTCCACATGTCGGCATGCTGTTTTCTATTAATAATGTTAAATCAATAAAACTCATACTGCCCCTTTCCGGCTGTAATAAACTCAAAAATAATATTCAGGTCCATGTTTTTCCAAAAGCATACATCCAGATGTCTTTGATAAATGTTTATCGGTTCTACCCTGGTAACTAAATTTCGTTCATCTGAAAGATTCCTCAAATCTGACAGCGAATCCACTAAAAGCGCCACACATCCATACCCCTCATCGTCTAAAAAGACTTCCTGAAATTTTGTCTGCTTTTGTATCTCAAGCCAGGTATCTTTCTTTCCCAGCCAGCCTTTCAAATTATAGACCATACCCTGCCTGAATCGTTTTTCTGCTGCTATTCCGATTTTTTGAAAATAAGACGCTGTCCGCTCTAAGTCCATACACTCCGCATAAATCGTATCTGTATCTAACCTTATATCCGATTTTCCACTAACATCATCATAAAAAATCACTTCAACATCCATACCACCTCCTTCAAAAAAATATAAATCATGTTTTTTCTGGTCCTTCTTGCGCATAAGCATCTGCTTACTGTTTAAGTTCTCTATCTTGATTTCAACAAACTTAAGTTTTCTTTCTGCAAAACTGCTTAAAATATTTTCTTTCTCCTTATTTGCTGCTATATAGGAAATATGATCAAATCTTATTATTCTCATTTTTCACCTGCCATTATTTTTGTTCACTCCCAAAATATTGCTCAAAGCCAAATCCCGCTAAATCATCACACTCCAAATCTACAGCCATTTTGCAGGCCAGTTGCTCCAGCAGTTTCTCGTCCATATTCACCTTATCCTGCTTTGCATATTCAACAATCAAATCTAATGGATCGACCTGATATTTAGAACAATACTTATGTATATATTTCATATAGCTTGTATGAAAACCCGCTATTCCACAATAAATATCCAATGCATTATAACTATTTTTATATATTGGCTTTACATATTTTTCCGCACATAAAACTAATTTTTTACAGTCGTACGGATTACAAATCCGCTCTTTATTTAAATTAGCAACTACCAGCTCTGTAGCTGCATTACCTGCACTCCTTCCCATACCAGATAATGATGTATCCACAAAATCAAAACCCATTTTTATAGCAAATAAACTGTTTGAAACAGCAAGTCCTAAATTGTTATGTCCATGGAATCCCGTTTTTATATCTCCTTCTTTTCGGAGCACTTCATAGTATCTCATAATATCATCTGTATTCATATTACCTGCAGAATCAACAATATATATCACATCTGCACCATATTCCTTTGATTTTCTGACACTTTCCTGAAATTCCTCTGGTGTAGCAACATAAGATTTCATATAATTGGCCATGACTTCCAATCCCAACTGCTTTGCCTTTTTAATATATTCCTCTGTATCCTGCACTTCATTCACCGCTGACCCAATTCTGACAAAAGACGCTCCAAATTCTCTTAATCGTTCCAGCTCTATAACATCTGCTATTCCAGGGATACAGAACATTCCATACTTTGCATTACCTTCTGCCTGCTGTGCCGCTTTTAAATATTCTTCATCCGTACATAACGCCTCTTCCCTTACTCCTTTTCTGCCACCACCCATACCCACTCCATGCCCTATTTCCACATATTTTATATGTGCCTGGTCAAGTTTTTGATATAAATTTTTCGTATCATACTCTGAAAATCGGAAATTAATTGCATAACTTCCGTCTCTGAGAGTCACATCCATCAAATTCATTTTGCCTCCCGATCTGCCAGGATTTCTTTCCATCCGCTCTTTAACATTTCCTTATCTACTTTTCCATTTGCATTTTTAGGTAATTTATCCATATATATAAATTGATCAATCCTGCAATTTTTACCTAATATGTCAATAACTTTTTCACTCAGCTCTTCCTCTATTTTCATTCTCTGTTTTCCCGATTTATCATTTTTTTGTACCACATATGCGCAACAAACAATTTCTTCTCCCGAACTACTTCCTGCCCCAAACACCGCGCACTCAGCTACACATTTATATTGACTGATACAATTTTCTATCTGCGCAGGACTTATATTCATTCCGCCTTTGATAATCAGCTCTTTCTTTCTTCCTGTAATAAAAAGATTTCCGTTTCTAAATTCCGCCAAATCACCCGTCTTATAATATTTTCCCAGAAAATAATCCCTATCTTCCTCATTTGTATATCCCAAATACATCCATGGAACATAAACCAGCAGCTCTCCATCCGGCAATATTTTGTAATCCACTCCAGCAAGCAGCTCTCCTGCACTATCCTTTTCTCTATGTTTGATACTGTCCTGTGTTTCCACAGATATAAACAATGTTTCAGATAGTCCATAGCTTTCCTGCAATTTTACCCCATATTTTCTTTCGAACCTGCTTCTCGTGCTCTCTGCCAAATGCGATGTGCCAATCAGAAACCGTACGTTATGTTTCCTGCAATAATCCTGTCCCAAACACGATCTGTCCATATTCTGGATCATTATAAGCATTGCCGGTGAAAGCCAGAATACATCCGCTTCATATCGACTTACTTTTCTCCAAAAATCAATAGCTGTTTTTACTGAAAATCTCTTCATAATAAGAATTTTATTTCGCGTTATAAATGGAAAAAAAATAGAATTTAAAATCCCAGCCATATATGTCATTGGCATAACATGCATAAAGACTCCACGAGGTGCACACACCTTATCCTGCAAAGCAAAAGCGGCTCCAAATAAATTATCCAAAGAATGAGTTACCCCTTTTGGCCTGCCACTCGTTCCAGATGTATAAGTAACCAGGTACTCTGTATGAAAATCTCTGTTTTCCAACAACATTTTGATTTTTTCAATAACACAGCCTTTCTGTCCGTCTGACTGTCTGCTTTGCAACTGCTCTATGCAAACGCGATGAAATCCTGTCTCATTCGCTGTAACATCCTCACCCTCTTGCCGTATTAAAATAGCATCCCGCACATCACTGAGTATCTCTTCAATTTCAGCTTTACCCCTGACCGGATCAATTGCAACTATTTTCTTATCTGTTAGCATTACTGCAAAATACAACTTCAGTAATTCATAACTATTGTCCAATATCGCCAATATCGTTTTACATTTGATATACTGATTTATGCATATAGCAGTTTGCAGACACTCATCCCAAAATTCTTTATAAGACACATGCCCCCCATTTATATCATCTAATATAAAATCATCCAAAACGTTTAAAGTCTCTATCACCCGAATAATTTTTTCTTTTATTCCATTTTCCATATTGTACAGTCCTGCCGCCTTCTCCTGACACTATTGGTTCGCCAATCTGTCAAGAAATTTTTTAGGCATTTTTTCCTTTCTGCAAAGAATTGGAGATGTTACTGTGAAATCTTCGATATTCGAATTTACATATGTTCCCGCTCCAATCAAATTATAAGAGCCAATTTGAGTATTATCTTTAACTATTACATTTGTTCCAATAAAATTATGATTTCCAATACAACATACACCAGACATTCTTACACTGCCAGAAAAATAATTAAAATCTCCGATACAGTTTTCATGCCCTACCGTCATATCCGCTGATAAAATATTGCCATCTCCAATCTCTACAAACGGCTGAATCAGTACTCGTTCCAATATAATATTTCCACACCCCAACAGGACATTCTTTGTTCGTACAGTAGAATGTATAAAATCACATATTTCATATCCCTTCTGTCTGCACATTTCAAAAACTTTTCTCCGAATATCATTCATATTATGATATCCGCAAGTATTTAAAATCGAAATCTGATTTTTTTCAAACTGTTTTTCTAATTCTTCGAAAGGGATAACCGGAACACCACAAAAATATGGTTCCTTCATATATTTACGTTCAACTGTAAAGGCTGACACTCTCTGCTCTGTATCGTTTTCTACATACCATTTCATTAACTTTGAAAATTTGCTCACTCCAAAAATAATCATGCTTCTTCCTCCTCACTTCTTACGACCTTGCGAATTAAATATTGAGGCGTTTTGTTGATGCACATATAACTCCGTCCAACATACTCTCCGATCATCCCAAGCACAATCAGCACAATTCCAAACATAAATAGCATAATTGCTATTACCGAACTCCAGCCAAGCATAACACCATACCCATATATTTTTTTTATCACAACAACGATACAACCAATTATGCCAAGTACAGCAAATAACGCGCCGATAACAATAGATATCCGCAGTGGTTTAATAGAAAACGCTGTGAATCCATTCACCCAAAGAGAAAAAAGTTTTTTCAAATTATAACCACTGTTACCGCCAATTCTTCCTTTCTGAACACCGCCTTCCACACTGGCAATATGACTGGTACTTCGTAATATAAGTCCTGAAATATAAGGATATGGCTGATCATATTTACATAATTCTTCAATTACAAACTTACGAGCCATAAAGTAAATTGACACGTATACTCCATTTGGTTTTTCTATCAGCCAGTCTTCCATAAACCTCTCACATTTTGATCCAAATCTGCGAAACAAAGATGGCTGAACCCGTTTTATATAATGTGGCGTTACTATATCATATCCTTCCTCCATTTTATCAAGCATAACTGTCAAAAGTTCTGCCTCAGACTGACCGTCATCTTCAAACGTCGCAACTATATTGCCCTTTGCATATTGAAAACCAGCCATAAGCGCTGCATGCTGCCCACTGTTTTTAGCAAGGTCAATTGATACTATATTTGTTCTCTCCTCCGTCAGTCTGCTTATAACATCGTATGTATCATCAGGAGATGCATCATTAACCAATATTACTTCATATACAATCTTTCTGTTCTTTAGCGTTTTATCAATTTCCTCAAGCACGCTCCTTATATTGTTCGATGCGCAATAACATGGGATAACAATTGACAACTCTATTTTTTCCTTTTTCATGTGCCTTTCCTATTCCTTTCTTTTTGCTCCTGCTTTATTTTATCCCTGTATTATATAATACCCATATCTTGCCGAACTATCTGAAATCTGTTTTTCATCATTTACGGGCTGTATATTGCTTATACGATATAAACATTCCGGCATTACTTTTTGAATCTTTTTCAGTTCTTTTAATCCTTCCTGATTCATAATAAATCTCACTTCTGCCTTTTTTCCTTCTTTTTGAAATGAAGGCTGCCGACCACAGGCAATATCAATGACCATATTCTTCCATTCCCGACCATATTTAACTTTTCTGCGATATAATTAACAGTTATAACAGCCAGATCAGATGCAATCAATACTATTCCATCCGGCTCTATCATCCTGCATATTTCCAAAATTTGTTCTTTTTTAACAATACTGATCGGATAAAAATAATCTGCTGTATATTTTCCAACCGCTCCATCTTCCCATGCAAATACATGTGTCTCCAATCCCCTTGCTTTTGCCTTTAAAATCAACTGATTTTGAAAATCATTTGCACCTATTATAACAATCTTTCCTCTTTTCACTGCATTCCCTGCCTCTATTGCATCACTGCGTATGATAAAATTTATGTATTCTATCCACAACCCGTTCCACATCTACTGGTTTCATTCCATAATAAAGCGGCAAACGTACAAGTCGTTCGCTTTCCTTTGTCGTATACTGATCTTCTCCAACAAACTCGCCATATTTTTTCCCTGCAGGAGCAGTATGTAACGGCACATAATGAAATACCAGACTGATTCCCTGCGATTTCATATACGAAATCAATGCTGATCTTTCTTCCAGATCTTTCGTTTTAATGTAAAACAGATGTGCATTATGTCTGCATTCTGGTGGTATAAACGGCAGTTCCAATAATTCTGATTTTTGTAGCTCTTTTAGACTTTTCATGTAAAATCCCCAGGTCTC
>OFHA01001820.1_pt1 | contig 13620 bp, 16 predicted proteins | sample 1521891 | NCBI WGS metagenome assembly OFHA01 (sample SAMEA3504089, study PRJEB24116) | mouse gut metagenome | biome: mouse gut; feature: mouse-associated habitat; material: faeces | place: Denmark | collected 2011 | reverse complement strand
GCTACGCTTTTTTCCGAGCGGGAGCGTGGCGACGGAGCATTTTATGTTCCTCCCGGCATCAGGTAATATCGGCGAATTAACATTACCTGCCCGGGCGAACCCCATAAGTTATATTATACCAGAACCGATGGGACTTGCAACTTAAATCATGTGAAAACGGCAAAAAGAAAGCTTATATATTAAAATGAAATTACAACAATTGTACAGTCATACAAGAAAAGCCCTGGAGGATTATGGGATGATTGCCGAAGGGGATAAGATCGCGGTCGGGATATCCGGCGGAAAGGATTCTCTCGCCATGCTCTATGCCCTGAGCGGCATAAGGCGCTTTTATCCGCTCCCCTTTGAACTTTTTGCGGTAACGGTGGATCTGGGGTTTGAAAATCTGAACCTGGACAAAATAGCCGACCTGTGCGGAAAACTTGAGGTGCCCTACCATATTGTAAAGACGGATATCGGCAAAATCATTTTTGAGGACAGAAAAGAAACTTCGCCCTGCTCCCTCTGCGCCAAAATGAGAAAGGGCGCTCTGAATCAGGCGATGAAGGAGTTAGGCTGCGGCAAGGTAGCTTATGCCCACCACAGGGACGATGTGGTGGAGACGATGCTGCTCTCTTTGATTTACGAGGGACGGTTCCATTGTTTTGCACCGGTGACCTATCTGGACCGGATGGATATGACCGTGATCCGTCCGCTGATCTATGTGCAGGAGTCGGATGTGATCGGTTTTGTGAACAGATATGATGTACCGGTGGTAAAAAGCCCCTGCCCTGCGGACGGGCATACAAAGCGGGAATATGCCCATCTTCTGCTGCAGCAGCTTAACCGGGAGAATCCCGGCGTGAAAGAAAGAATGTTTCATGCGGTACAGGATATGGTGCCGGCATGGAAATTGCGGAAATAAGGATAAATTATGAAATATTACGAAGAACAGGACAAAAAAAATATTTTAAAAATTCGGGAGATTCTGAGTGAACTGCCCTCTTTCTGTAAATCTTTTTTTTACGATATCGCAGACTACACTTCCAGCAGGACAAGGCTTGCCTACGCCTATGACCTGAAAGTGTTTTTTGAATTTCTGCATAAAAACAACGGATACTGCCGGAATATGGAGATTACGGAAATCCCTCTGTCGGTGTTGGAGCGTGTGACAAAAGACGATATCATGGAATATTTAGACTATATGACGCTCTATGACAGGGACGGGCGCGTTATTATGAATAAGGAGCGTGGGAAGGCGCGTAAAATCGCTTCCCTCCGCAGTTTTTACAATTATTTTTTCCGGGCGGAAAAGATTGAAAAAAATCCGGCGTCCCTGATCCCTCTGCCCAAACAGCATGAAAAAGAGATCATACGGCTTGAACCCCAGGAAGTGGCTATTTTGCTGGAACAGGTGGAACGGGGTGAGAAGCTGACAAAATCCCAGCTTAAGTACCATAAAATCAACAAGATACGGGATATTGCCATTTTAACGCTGCTGCTCGGGACCGGCATCCGTGTTTCGGAATGTGTGGGGCTGAATATCAATGATGTGGACTTAGATAACGGTGCCCTTGTAGTACACAGGAAAGGCGGCTACGATGCAACGATCTACTTTGGCTTTGAGGTGGAGGCGGCCCTGCGGGACTACATGGATAAGCGGGAAGATATGATACCGCTGACAGGCCACGAGGATGCGTTTTTTATCTCCATGCAGAATAAACGGATGGGTGTCCGCAGCGTGGAAAATATGGTTAAAAAATACACTCAGAACGTAACTACCTTAAAGAAGATCACCCCTCACAAACTGCGCAGCACTTACGGTACTTCCCTGTATAAAGAAACCGGTGATATTTACCTTGTGGCAAGCGTTCTCGGCCACAGTGATGTAAATACCACCAGAAAACACTACGCCGCGATCAGCGACGAAGAACGTATGAAAGTGACCAATGCGGTCAAACTGCGGAGCAGCGACTGATCCTATTATAAAATATATCCCCGATCATCACGACCGGGGATTTTATATTTACAATTTACTTATTTCGTCCTGGTCCACCAGCGTGATCCCGTTTTCCGTGAGCACTTCTATTGCTCTCTCATTGTCGTTGACACGGAGGATCATATATGCCACGTCTTTTTTCCGTGTGGTAAAGGCATAGGAGTATTCCAGGTTGATATCGTTTTCACCGAGCACCGATACCGTGCGGAGAAGGCTGCCCGGTTTATCCGGAATCTCTACCGCCAGTACTTTTGTGACGGAGCAGACATAACCGGCTTCCTTCATTGTACATATGGTATGATAGACGTCGTCCACGATAATGCGCAGAATGCCGAAGTCCGGTGTCTCCGCTATGCACATTGCCCTCATATCGATATTGTTTTCGGAGAGCACTTTTGTAAACTCCGCAAGTCCCCCCGGTCTGTTTTCGAGAAATACAGAAATCTGTTTTACGGTCATAATGCTGTTCCCCTTTCTTTTATATATATACCGGCAGGCAATATAATTTTCATATTGCGCCGCCTCATAGAGCGCTGCCGTTTCAGCTCACAGAAACATATCATCACATATGGCATCAGGCTTATGAATATAAATTCCGCCTGTCGATGATCCGGACGGCTTTCCCTTCGCTTCTTGCTATGGACTTGGGCGCTACCAGCTTCACCTTCGCGTAGATTCCCAGCATGGATTTCAACGCGTTTACCAGTTCCTTCTCTTTTTTGCTGATGACGCTGACGGAATCCGAGAACATTTCCGTTGTCATCTCCACCTGTACTTCCAGTGTATCGCTGTTGTTGACACGGTCCACGATAATCTGATAGTTTGCCGCATACCCTCCGTTTAAGAGCACGGTCTCGATCTGAGACGGGAATACGTTGACACCCTTGATGATCAGCATATCGTCGCTCCTGCCCATAGGTTTTGTCATCTTCACATGGGTTCTGCCGCAGGAACATTTCTCTCTGGTCAATACACAGATATCTCTTGTGCGATACCGAAGCAGAGGAAAAGCTTCTTTGGTAATGCTTGTAAATACAAGTTCTCCCTTCTCACCCTCGGGCAGTACCTCTCCCGTTTTGGGATTGATGATCTCCGCAATAAAATGATCTTCGTTGACATGCATCCCCGTCTGGGCGCTGCACTCAAAAGATACGCCGGGACCGGAGATTTCGGTGAGCCCGTAGATATCGTAGGCTTTGATCCCTAAGGATTTTTCGATATCCCGGCGCATCTCCTCGGTCCAGGCTTCGGCGCCGAAAATACCTGCTTTTAATTTGATCTTATCCTTCAGGCCTCTCTCGTTTATGGTCTCCCCCAGATACGCCGCGTAGGAAGGCGTACAGCACAGGATCGTGGAACCGAGATCACACATAAACTGAATCTGCCGGTCCGTATTGCCGGAGGACATGGGGAGCGTTAAAGAGCCCACCTTGTGGGAGCCGCCGTTTAAGCCGGGACCGCCGGTAAAGAGGCCGTAGCCATAGGAAACATGCACCACATCCTCGTTTGTACCGCCCGCCGCCATAATCGCTCTGGCACAGCATTCATCCCAGAGATCAAGGTCATGCTGGGTATAAAACGCCACAACGCGCCTGCCGGTGGTACCGCTGGTGGACTGAATGCGCACACAGTCCTTTAAGGGTTTTGCCATCAGGCCGTAGGGATAGGCATCCCGCAGGTCATCCTTTGTCAGAAACGGCAGTTTATGCAAATCTTCCACGGACCGGATATCTTCCGGTACGACGCCCGCCTCTTCCATTTTCTTTCTGTAGTAAGGCACGTTGTCATACACATGCTTTACCTGTTTCACAAGTCGTTCGTTCTGCAGCTTCAAAATCTCTTCCCGGGAAGCGCATTCGATTTCAGGTTGATAATAATGCTCCATTTCTCTGATCCTCCTGCTGTATAAGTGTCATTTATCATATGGTCGGTTATTATTTTGGCGAAAGATATTTCTTCTGGGCATTCATGGATATCTTGCAGTAGACAACGATGATAGCCAGAAAAACCACGCACATGATTATGCCAAAATAGGGAAGGTCCCAGTACATCTCATTCATATAATCCAGCACGCCGCTGAGTATGACAAGGACTCCCATAATAACGGATTTCATATACATATAATCGATAAATCCTTTCGGATCTTTTGCCTTTTTGACATCGTATCCCTTTCCGATAATGGCGGAACTGGAAATCTCACCGGTGCGCTTCATCTGTACCGATACATAAATCAGGTAGGCACCGCTGATTATAATGATGATGTCCATAAATCCCATTGTACTGTTCATGTTTTTTATCCTTTCTCATTCGCTTCCGCTTTTTATCCGGGCGGTCAGATACCAAGGTATCTCTTTACCACATCCGCCATCTCCTCTTTCTCACAGACCGTATCGTGCAGAATAGGCGCCCTGCGGATGCCTTCCACCGCCTCAGGAATGCTCACGCCGGAGAGTTCACGGAGCCGGTCCGCAAGTACAAAGTCGTCCGGCTCGCCCCCGTCTTTGCCAAGGGCCTTCATAACGCTTCTGGTAAACTTGTAGGGACTTGCAGTGGAGGCGATGATGGTCTTTGTCTCATCCGCCGTCTCTTCCTTATATTTTTTGTAAACGCAGGCGGCAACCGCGGTATGGGGATCTATCACATAGCCGCAGTCCTGATAAAGGGAAGCGATCATGTCCGCGGTTTCCGACTCATCCGCATACCCGCCGTAGAAATCCTGCAGCTTTTTCTGCATGTTTGCCGTAATTTCGTATTTTCCCGACGTGGAAAGCTGTGTCATCAGCTCTTTATTCTTTTCCGCGTCGCACTCCGCGATCAGGTAGATCAGGCGCTCTAAGTTACTGGAAATCAAAATATCCATGGAGGGCGAACTGGTCAGCACGAAACTCCTGTTCCGGTCGTAGGTGCCTGTCCGGAAAAAGTCGAACAGCACCCTGTTTTCGTTGGATGCGCAGATCAGCTTCGCAATCGGAAGCCCCATATTCTTCGCAAAATAAGCGGCAAGGATATTGCCGAAATTTCCGGTAGGCACCACCACGTTTACGGGCTCTTTGTCGGATAATTTCCCCTCCTTCAGAAGCTTCACATAGGAATATACATAATATACCACCTGCGGCACAAGCCTTCCGATGTTGATGGAATTTGCAGAGGAGAACTGATGCCCGTTTTCCGCCATCAGTTTTGAGAGTTCCTGATCGCCGAATATCTTTTTCACACCGTTTTGGGCATCGTCAAAATTTCCGTGAATGCCGACCACCAGGGTATTATCCCCCTTCTGGGTGAGCATCTGCTTTTCCTGGATCGGGCTGACGCCGTTTTTAGGGTAAAAGACGATGATTTTGGTTCCTTTCACATCGGCAAACCCTGCGAGCGCCGCTTTTCCGGTATCGCCGGAAGTGGCTGTCAGGATCACGATATCGTTTTGAATCTGATTTTTTTTCGCCGCTGTGATCATCAGGTGCGGCAGGATCGAGAGCGCCATATCCTTAAAAGCAATGGTGGCGCCGTGGAACAGTTCCAGATAATATGCGCCGTCCGCATAGACAAGGGGCGCGATCACTTCCGTATCAAATTTGGCATCATAGGCGTTTTTGATGCAGTGTTTCAGCTCCTCTTCCGTATAATCCGAAAGAAACGGCTTCATCACTTCATAAGCCACATCCTGATAGGACATTTCCGCAAGTTCCCTCAGGCTTTTTGTCAGCGGGGGGATATGGTCGGGAAAGAAAAGCCCGCCGTCCTCCGCCAGCCCTTTTAAAACAGCTTCGGAAGCCGATACCGGACTGCCGCCGCCTCTTGTACTGAAATATTTTACCATTTGTAGTCCTCCAGTTTTACTCTGCCTTTACCGCCGCCTCTGTCTGTCTTTCGGAACCGGAGCGGCGCAGGCAGAAAATGATTCTTTAAAAGTATACCATATAACTCAGCTTTCAGTAAATAAATTTATGAGAAAAATTCATGCCGCCCGTGGGTAAAAAGAAACGTACATTTTCTGTCAAACCAGCTCATATATTTACCGTTTGCGGCACGCCTGTTGACGAAATAGAGCGCTCCCTGGGATTCGTCCGCGCCGCGGAGCACCTTCTCCACTCTCGTCTGGGCGGAGACTTTCACGCGGTAGTACCTGCCGTTTGCCACCGGGGAAAACTGATAGATACCGCCGCCTTTCTGAAAGACGACACCCTTGACGGTATTGGGGAAACGGTTGCTCTCCACCCGGTTCAGCACCACGTTTGCCACCAGCATCCGCCCTTTTTCGTCCTCATTTCCGGCTTCCGCCTCCACGATACGGCAGAGTATCTCCGTGCTTTCCTCATCCAGAAAGACCGCGTTCTCATTGACAAGCACATCATAGCTTACGATCCTCTTCGGTGATGAGATATTTTGTATCAGCTCCCGGAAACGGGAAACCTCCTGTATGTCCTCCTCCCGCAGTTTTGTCCGGGCCTCGTCCAGCGTCATCGAAAGAACCTCCCCGGAAACTTTCCGGTCTAATTCCATCTCTTTTGCATGAATTGTACACATGCCCGTAGCCAGCATAAACAGACATAATATCATCGCGCAATTTTTATACATTCCGTAATATCCTCCATTTTTTTACCGGGAAAGCCGTTTCACATACGGCATCCCGCTTCTTTTTTATGTACTGCCCTTATCATTCTATGCGGGAGTTGTCCGGGACATGCCTGAAAATCGGAATGTTTTATCCCCCTTTTCGACAAAGCCCGCACGGTTTTGCTTCGGCATTACGGGATTTGTTTCCGGTAATTATGGAATTGTGTTTCTGACGAAAGTGGATTATAATGATGCTGTCCGGGAAAGTCCGAAACTTTTGAGAACGGAATGAGAATCATCGATGCAAAGGGGTATTATTCCAATTCCGACAAGACGCTGATCTATTTTGTTGTGAATCGTTTTCAGGTGGGGAAGATGAAGAATCTGGTACATAAGATCGATCCGAAGGCTTATATTGCCATCAATGAGGTGGCGGATATATTCCCTGCCAATTTAGAACACAATCAGCAGGGAATATAAACCGGATTATAATATATTGGGGAACTGATAGCTGTACACGCCGTTATATTTGTCTCCGATCTGGGAGGAGGCAAAAATGCTCTCCATCTTCTCCTGCATTTTTGCCATATCGATATCAAATCCCTGATCCTCCACGTCGAAACTGCCTCCCTTAAATGTGAAAGAGGCCGAAAAGCGGGGGATACTTTCCATACCATAGGACTGCTTAAAGCTGATGATATTGTGAAGGCTCTCCCTGATCGTTTCTATTTTGGTATTATTCTTTGTTTTATTGACCAGATCAGCCACATTACCCGGCAGCCCTCCGATTTTCCCGTCCGCGGTAAAATACAGTTGTTCCAAAGAAATCTCTTCTCCGGCAGCTTTCGATAAAAACCGCTCTGCTTCCTGGACATCCACCACAAACTGATAAATGTCCGCAGGCAGGTCCGTCAGGCTCTCCGCGATCCCGGTATAATAGTGATAGAGCCTGTCAGCGCAGCGTTCGGAAATAAACGTTTCCACCCGGCTTCGTATGTTTTCATCATCGATACCGGAAACGGACACCCCGCCATCCGGGGCGATGCTTACCTTCATGCCTTCCAGATCATCAGAAGTAATTTCCGTATCGGTATCCGAAAGGTCCTTATTTAAATCCGAGAGAAAATCCGCGGATACTTCCTTCTGCAGTTCGTTTTTCCGCACGGCTTCTTCATAGTCCCGGAGGTTGGCATATATTTTCACATATGCCTCCTCGGCTTTTGTCAGCTCCCTTCCGTCCGCCATATCCTGCATAAGTTCGGAGAGAGACTTATCACCCGTATATTTTAATTCTTCCGGAAGGCTCTCATACTGCTTTTTGTGCAGCGCATCCAGTTCCCGGACATACTGCTTTTCCATCTCTTTGAGCACCCGGTTATATTCCGCAAGGCTCTCTTTGACGCTCTCCTTTTGTGTGGAAGAATCGTTATGATATTTTATATAGGCGTCCCGGACGGCATCCGTTTTGTAACTCTCCTTATTCTCGGACATCCGGAAGCTGATCCGATAAGAATCATCGGGATCTACGGCCTCTTTGTTTTTGTTTTCGACTTTGAGGCAGTATCTGTTCGTTTTTGTATCCCAGTTCGGAATATGCAGTGTCTTTTTTCCGTTCTCATCCCATTCGGCCCTTCCTACCTGATTGCCATACTGGTCGTACAGTGTCAGGTCATAATCGCAGCCATCGGGCAGTTCCATCGATACCGCAATATCAAAATAATTCTGAAGAGTGCGGTTATAGGGAATGGAAAACTGATAAAAGTCCACATCGCTCTCACTGTCCAGATTTCCTTTCAGGCAGCTCGTCTCATCTTTGATCAGAAAGCTTACGTCAAAATAGGCGTTTACATCTCTTCCCTTCTCCACCTCATAAACGGCGTGGTTCCGCCAGGAGTCGTTCGTATTCAGGCCGCTGTTGTTTTCAAAAAGGTCCGTTCCTTTGATCTCGCCGCTTTGCGTGCGCAGCCCATTGGGACAGGCTCTTTTCAGGAAAGCGGTTATCTCTGCGTTGGTCTGCAGAAAGATGGGTTTTTGTCTTAAAAGGACAGGGGTATTTATGCTCATGAAACAGCCCCTCCCTTCCGGCTGCAGTATTTCAAAAGGCTCTCTATCCATTTGCCGCAGGACAAATAGGAATCCCAGCTTCCCATCATCTTCTTTTCATGCATGATTTCTCTGGCATAGGCCAGATAATTCATTTTATCAAAATAACTTCCCGCACCCGCTTTATCTCTTGCCATCACGGCATGCATATAGTCGGAAGGTGATGTATGTCCTGTTTCCACATTCAGCACCATCAGTTCATTGTAGCTGCAATGATTCGGATCGATCTCTCCTGCGTTCACCTCCATCTCAAAGGGATTGCCGGCGGCATCGAGTCCTTTGAGCAGATATACGGGATTCTCCTTCGTATAGTTTTCCGACCGGTAGATGTTGACGGATTCTCCGGTCTGGGGGCTTGCATAGGACATCAGCGCATCAGAACATAACAGGACTTCCTGATCCCCGGCGCGAACACATTTCATTATGCCGCCTGCGGAATCCTTCCCTGCTGTCTGAGTCGTTTTTGTATGTTGTGTTTTCTGTGCAGGGGGCATTATGCCGCCCCCTGTTATTCCTGAAATTGCCATATTTTACCTCATTTCTGCGCTGCTTTGGCTCAGGCTCCCTGGCTTTGCGCGCATGAACAGTTTTCAATCTTTTCTCCCTGCGCAATCTCTTTATGAAAGGATTGTCGTATCTCCCAGATTTTTCAAAAAGGCACGATAAAATGCCCTCTCTTTCATCCGCTGACGCTGTACTTCAATGCTGTTATTGTGATCAGGGGAACGCGGGTACTCCAAGTCGTGTAACGCCTCTTTTGCGGCACGGATCGCGGAAGATACGCTGTTTCCGAGAATGTCGTTTGTATCCCCGCTGCCTGTCAGGCTCCTTTTTAACCGCTGCGCCATCATCTGGGAGATATGCGTTATCATCCCGTCAGATCCGATGCCCAGTCCGTTGACGCCGGTTTCTTTTGCGGCATCCATCCATGCCCGTTTCACTTCCTCCGGCGCTTTAGAACCAACAGATGCAAAGGCTTTTTCCGCATATTCCGTTTCTTTGCTTCCGGCTGCATACCGTGTGACTTTTTCCGTTACTTTCCGCATGAAATTTTCTTCATTTGCAGAAACGTTTTTTGCCCTTTGCCCTGTTTCATATCCGGCATACATGCCCGGTGCCATTTGGTTTACATAAGGACTTCCTGCAAAGCGAGTCTGTGTATTATTTATACTCATTATTATATTCTCCTATTCTGACAATATATATCCTTTTACGGTGTTCCCGTATTCCCCAGGCCACCGCCAAACAAATCCATCATATTCAGATAAGTATTTGCCGCCACCGTGACATGTCCGGAAGAAAAGACGGGATTCTCCTCTCCGAAGGCTCCCTCCGTCAGAAAATTTCTCAGCCTCGCACTGCTGATCATCTGTTCCTGCAATAGCGCCTGCTGCTGCATTTTTCTGTTGGCCGCCGCTCTCTCCCTTGCCGCCTTCTCCTGCAGCTCCATTAATTCTTTCAGCTTTTTATGCCGTTTTGACCACCAGGATTCTTCTTCGTTTTCTGTCTTTTTGCTGCTCCCACTGTCTGTGGGCACGGACTGTCCGATATGCTGTTCGATGGAATCCCCAAATTTTTCCGTACAGATACTCGGGGAATATCCCGGCCACGAAGCAAAGGGAATATATACCGATCTGTTCTCGGAGGTATATCCCAGCACCCACGCTTCATATTCCGGATCGTTCTTCATCTGTTCCCAGCCTTTCTCTGAGATGGACCAGAACTCTACATTTCCCCGCTGGGAAGCATCAAACGGAATACTGTCCATCAGAGCGGTAAAGAATTTTTTATATTCTTCCATCGTCATATCTTCTCTGGAGACATCTTTCACACCGTTTTTCTCCAGCACCTTTTTTCCGGCTCTCACCTGCGATTCCACATGGTCTCTGTCCTCCGGATGCCTTTTTATATATTTTTCCACTGCGCTCTCCGTAACCCGCCCCGTTTTTTTGGCGGATTCCGCCTTTGTGACGGAATCGGCAAAGCCGCTTTTTGCCGCCGCCCTGTCCGTCTGATTATTTGTATACGCTGCGGTATACTCCGTATATTTTGTATAGCCGATACTTCCGATACTCATAAAATATGCCCTCCCCTGTAAGCAAATGCGGATCTCCTGTCGGTTCCTCTGTCAGTCAGAACCCTTCGCTCTCCGGTAAGGTCCAAGCGAATCCGATCCGTTATCATTTCGTGTTTCAAATTCAAACCAGCGTTCCTCCTTTCCATCTGCATCAGACAATAAGTCTGATTTTATATTTTCATCATGACTGATAAGGTAAATATTGCATAACCGGACCTGCTGTTATTTGCGTCCGGATTACCTTCTACGGAATAATCCACCGTTCCGCCGTACTTCTCCGCGGTTTTTTTCATGTTTTCAAGGCCGATACCATGCAGGTGTTTATCCTTTTTCCGCGTTGCCGGAAATTCCGAGCCGCCGTTCAGGGACAGCTTTCCATCAAAACTGTTGGCAATTTCCAGAAAGAAATATCTGCCCCTCTGTAAAGAAGAAAGACGAATCAGAGGCTTTGCTGCCGGATATTCTTCTTTCAGCCGCATACAGCCTTCCATCGCGTTATCCAGCGCGTTCCCCAAAATGACACCTATGTCATAACTCTGGATGGGCATATGCTCCAAAAAGAGCAGTCCATCCGCCTGAAAGTTCAGATCCGGTATCAGACGAATCATCTCATGGTATTTCATATTGAGCAGGGCATCCGCCACGGTATTCCCGGTTCTGAAACGAAGTTCCAGCCTGTCAAAGCTCTGGTTCATCTCCGCCAGATAAGCCGTAAGTTCCGGATCATCCACAGATCCCTTTTCGGCAAAGAGGCGCATCAGCACGGAGAGGGTATTTTTCATATCGTGTTTCACGCTCCGCACCCCCTCATAAAGGCGTTCCGTCTCCCGGATATGTTCCTGCAGCGTGTCAATCTGCTGTTCCAGAATAATACGGCTGTTTCGTTCCCTGCTTAACAGAATCATATCCTGAAACAGCCTTGCCGCAACAAAAGATTCCACTTTTACAGCAGAAGAGTCAATGGTTGTAGCAGGAACCAGAAGCCGCAGGGAAGGATATCTGTCGTAAACCAGAGCCGGCATGCCGTCCTCCACCGTGATCATAATAATGCGCAGAAGGACGCAGAGCAAAAGTCCCACAAGGCCTGGCGTAAGAATAAAGAGAAGTTCCGTCCTGTGCAGGCCATGATCCTTTTCCCGGAAGGAACCCGCCACCCTTTTCAGGGAGAGATAAAGCAGTAAAACCCACAGACTACAGCACAGGATCTGCAGGGCGGCGGCGGTTCCCTGCAGCAGCAGTTCAAAGGTTTCCATTCCTATATACCCTTTTGCAAAGAGCCCGCTCTCCATCTCCAGTACATGGGAACTGACTGCCATAACCAGATAGCCGAGAAAAAAACTGATCTCATTAAGGGCAAGGAACGTCACCAGCAGAAATATGGTAATGGTTTGAAACGCTCTGTAAAAAACAAAGGTCAGTATCACCAGCAGAAGGCTGTGCAGTATCAGTTTGTAGAACCCGCTCACAGTCCTCTCCTCAAAGGAGATACAAAAACTGAGCGCCGTTTTAAAAACGCCATAGCAGAAAAGAACAATAAGATCGTTTCTGCGCCGTCCGCGAAATCTTTCTTTGAGAAAACTGCCCAGAAAAAACTGCAAACAGTACCCCTGTAGAAAAAAAGAGAGGATTTCACAGAGCGTTGTTATCTTTTCAGCCATGTATGATCCCTCCGCTTTTCAGATAACGCATATATTCTTTTACAAACTCCTGGTATTTGTCTCTTGCCAGATAGATTGCCTCACCGTTTGTCAGAAGGACGCTGTCATGATAATATTCCGATACATACGCCATATTGAGAAGATATCCTCTGTGAGATCGGTAAAACCCTTCTCCAAGTTCCGCCTGCAGGCTGTTTAAGGAGGCATACATGGTAATTGTCTCCCTGCCGGTATGTATTTCCGCCTTCTTGCCCCTGCTCTCCACATAGAGAATGCTGCTTTTTTGCACCGGGAAGGTACGGTTTCTGGTCCTGATCAGCAGCAGCCCTGCCTCGTCCTTTTTCCGCTTTTTTATTTCCTCCGCAGCCCGCGTCAGCACTTCTTCAAACTTTTCCTGCCTGATGGGCTTTAACAGATAATGAAAAGCCGCCACATCAAACGCCCGAAAAACATATTCCTTAGTACCGGTTACAAAAATAAGTATCGCATTTTCCGCCTTCTGCCTCAGCCTTTTTGCGACATGGATACCGTCCATCCCTCCAAGCTGAATATCCAGAAAAACAATATCATACTGTTTTTCCGCGTTAAGAAAGGCCTCCCCTGACTCAAAACCATCTGCCGCCAGGTCATCTCCTGTTTGTTCTATCCGTTTTTTTATATCTTCCCTGATATATTGTTCATCATCCACTATTGCTATATTTATCAAATGCCGCACCTCATAAATATCCGTAACGAAAATATGATCCTGCAATGCTAAACCAAATGACATTGCGTGATTCGGTCACCATTACATTTTTGGTAACCTTCATTTAATGTATCGGCATAATTTTTATTTTTTTATACAAAATGGAACGAAACCGTTGTAAAAGGGAATGAAAGGAGACGTTTACCCTTCCATCCGCAGCCTGTCTGCCAGAGTATCTTTTTCAATATTCCGAAAACAACAATACGGAACCAGAATGGAAAACAGCAGCAAAACCGGCGTACAGATTATAAGAGGCAGAAGTGTAAAACGGAATGTGGTAAAACCGCCCTCCACCATAGCGCGCACGCCGACGCCCACAGCCAGTGCGCTGACCGCATAGGTGATAAGAAGTGTGATAAAGGCATAGTCCAGCCCTTCCCTGACCAAAAGCTCACACAACTGTTTTTTTGTCATACTCGTTTGGCGTGACAGATAATTTCTCCCCGCCCTGCCATACCGTCAGCGCATCAAAGTCTATCTGCAGAAAGTCATCCCTGTAACAGTC
>OFHA01001818.1_pt1 | contig 13623 bp, 11 predicted proteins | sample 1521891 | NCBI WGS metagenome assembly OFHA01 (sample SAMEA3504089, study PRJEB24116) | mouse gut metagenome | biome: mouse gut; feature: mouse-associated habitat; material: faeces | place: Denmark | collected 2011 | reverse complement strand
GAACCCCTGTTTCCGCCGTGAGAGGGCGGCGTCTTGACCGCTTGACCAATCAGCCACAGTTGCCATTTTCGTAGCACTTGTTTACTATAATATATTTCCACGAAAATTGCAACCTTTTTTTTGTATTTTTGAAAAATTCTACAATTTCTTTCCTAATGGGAAATTTTCAATCTTTTTTCTCTCCGGCCATGCATCAGACCTAATCATCCGGCCCCGCCCACCAGGTGGTAATAGGCTCTGGAAGTAATTCGATACACCACCACATATCCGATACAGAAGAGCAGGTAAGCAAGCACCGCCACCTGCACCAGCATCCACAAATTGCTGAAGTTCAGCAGCAGCAGGCCCTTGTACAGGAACGGGAAAGCGAAAGCCAGATGGATTCCCGCCACGATCAGGGGCAGGAAAAACACGGTCAACACCTGGCTGTTGATGGTCTTTTTGACCTCTTTTTTGGTCATACCCACCTTTTGCAGAATCTCAAAGCGTCCCTGATCTTCGTATCCTTCCGAAATCTGTTTATAATACATAATCAAAGTGGTAGCAAATACAAACACAATGCTGAGCATAATTCCCAGAAAGAACAGACCGCCGTACATTTCGCTGTAGCCGTCCCGGTTCACCGCCATAGACTCCGCACGGCTGTACAGCGGATACCCTTCCTGTGCCAGTTGTCCCAGGCCGCCCTGGATTTCATAGAAGATGGTCCCCTGTTCCTCATCGTTGCAGTCCAGGTCAAACCCATAGATCCAGTCATACCGTAACGGAAAATTCCCGACAGCTTCTGCCTGTTCCTTCAGAGGGCGGATAAAGCCGGGCACATCCTCCACGACGAGGAACATGGAGGGAATAATCTGCATGGCATCCACGCCGTTGTCCACAAATTTTTTTATCCTTTTGACCTGCCATACCTGATCTGTGCCCGCAAGGCGCAGACTGTCCTGACGGAACCACAGCTTTGTAGTATACATCATCAGCTCTCCCGCCCCTAGAGTCTCCTGGGTTCCCATAAGACGGTTATAATCCTCCAGGGAGATCACAAAGACGCTCCACAACTCCTGTACAACCTCCTTATAATCAACATTGTTTACATCTTGGGGAAGAATATTGAGAATGCCGTCGCCCAGAAATATTTCCATGGAGACATAGGAGTACTCCAGCACATTGCCTGCAGCCTGCCCACGGACGGCCAGCACTTCTCCCACTGCTTCCCGGACCGGGCCGAAATTTTCCTCCTTCAGTTCTTCCCAGCTGCCTGCATAGTTGTCTATGAGAATGTTTCTGGGGTACCGGGAGCGCAGGCTGCTCTCCTGTCCTCCATACAGACACACCGTGGAGGCCAGCATGACCAGCACCATGGTGCACAGGATACAGATCGTCGCCAGTCCTGCTCCGTTTCTCTTCATGCGGTAGAGCATGGAAGAGACGGACACAAAATGATTGGTCTTGTAATAATAGCGCTTATTTTTCTGCAATATCCTGCAAAGGGCTACGGAACCTGCAATGAACAGCAGATAAGTGCCCCCGATCACCAACAACACGGCGCCGAAAAACACCAGCATGGCCTCTACGGGATGTTTGATGGTGACTGCCAGAAAGTAGGCAAATCCCAGCAGGGCCGCTCCGACCAGCGCCATGGGCCAGTTGGCCTTAGGCGGACGCTCCCCCACATTTTCACTGCGCAATAGCTGTATCGGATCTGTCACCCGGACCTGACACAATGTCACTGCCAGAATCAGACCGAAAATAATCAGATACCAGACCACTGTGTTGGTCACATTGGAGGGGATGATCCGCATGGTATAGTCCACATCCGCCCGCAGAAGAAAGTTCATCAGCAATTCCGCCAGCTTGGAAAACAGAATCCCCAGCCCCAGGCCGGAGGTCAGACTGATGCAAGTCACCATCAGGCTCTCCCAGATCATGATCCAGGAGAGATTGCTCTTGTTCATACCCAGGACGCTGTACAGCCCAAATTCCTTCTTTCGTCTGCGGATCAGAAAAGAATGGGTGTAGAACAAAAAACCGATGGAAAACACGCCGATCACCGCACGTCCAAGCATCATGAAAAACACAATGACGGAACCGCCCCGCACTGTGGTCATCATGGAACTGGTATACAGATAACTCACAATATAGAACATCATAATCATACCTGTAGCAGTGAGCAGATAGGGAATGTAAAGTTCTTTATTTTTTCGTATACCTGACCAGGCCAGGCGGGGATAAAAACCCATTTTCATGCTTCTCCCTCCTCTCCAGCGCAGGCCTGCGTCGCCCGGGGCTGCTGGTCTGTATGACCGTTCTGGACCTCCAGGCGGCCCGGCTGTGTGGCCAGCAGTGTCAGGGTATCCGATATCTTCTGGTATAGCTGCTCATTGGTGCTGCTGCCCCGATAGATCTGGTGGAACACCTCGCCGTCCCGTATGAAGAGCACCCGTCCCGCATGACTGGCTGCCTTGACAGAATGGGTTACCATCAGAATGGTCTGCCCGCTCCGATTGATTCCGGCAAAGAGGCGCAGCAGTTCAGCCGTGGCCCGGGAGTCCAGCGCGCCGGTGGGCTCGTCGGCCAGCACCAGCTTGGGGCCTGTTATCAAAGCCCTGGCCACCGCCGCTCTCTGTTTCTGTCCGCCGGATACCTCATAGGGATATTTTTTCAGTAACTGTGTGATACCAAGCTGCTCCGCAATGGGCTGCAGCCGCACCCGCATCTCGTCGTGACGTTTCCCCGCCAGTACCAGAGGCAGATAGATATTGTCCTCCAGGGTAAAGGTGTCCAACAGGTTAAAGTCCTGGAACACAAATCCCAGATTGTCCCGCCGAAATGCCGCCACTGCGGATTCTTTGATCCGTCCCAGATCCTGGCCTCCCAGGATCACGCTGCCCCCGGTGGGCTTATCCAGCGCCGCCAGAATATTCAGCAGGGTGGTTTTACCGGAGCCCGACTCTCCCATAATGGCCACGTATTCCCCCTGCTCCACACTGAAAGAAACATTTCTAAGCGCCTCCACCCGATTGCTGCCCAGACGGGTGGTATAGGTCTTTCTCACTTCTCTGACTTCCAATATGCTCATATATACCTCCTGAAAAATATGCCGCATCCGCGCGGCGCCTGCAGGCCGTCGGCCCGACAGTCCCTCCGGGATCAGCGGCAATCCTCTGTTGATGGGTATATTATAGAAAAAGAGGAAAATGAACGCCATCGAATCGACTTACATTTCCCCCCTGAAACCTTACAGTTTTGTCACAAATTCCTACTCCACCTCCAGCACTTCCCGCCCCAGGCCGATGCGGATCAGGGTCCCCTCTCCGGGCGCCGACTCCGCAGTGATGGTATGTTTCAGTCGGCCGCAGATCTGTCTGCACAGATACAGGCCAAGGCCCGTGGCTTTCCTGTCACTGCGTCCGTTATATCCCGTATATCCTTTCTCGAATATCCGGGGCAGATCCTCCGGAGCGATGCCAATACCGGTATCCCGGATGCACAGCGTGCAGGGCGGTTCCAGACAGATGCTGACGCTTCCCTCCCGGGTATATTTCAAGGCGTTGGAAAGCACCTGCTCCACCACAAAAGCCAGCCACTTTTCATCCGTCAGCACCTGACAATTCATATTGTGGTAGTCCAGTACCAGATGCCTGCGGATAAACTGTCCCGCGTATTTCCTGATACATCCGTGCAATAGACGGTCCAGGTCCACCTGGGTAAACACATAGTCCGTATCCCTGCTGCCCAGCCGCAGATAGGTGAGAACCATATCCACATATTGCTCGATACGCTGCAGTTCCTCGCTGAGTCTGCGGGAATCCTCCGTGTCCTGTTGCTGCAGTATCAGGCCCATGGCAGCGATGGGGGTCTTGATCTGATGAACCCATGTGGTATAGTAGTCCACGGTATCCTGATGGCGCATCTGCATAATGTCCTGCCTCCGTCTCTGTTCCAGCAGCAGGCGCCTCACCATCTCCCGGTATATATGGCTCTCCCAGTCCCCTTTTTCCAGGCGTTTTTTTTCCCGGCCTTCCAATATCTCCTGCAGCAATTCCCAGGCACAGTCCTCCTGGATCGTCTTCTGTCCGTTCCCGGCAGCTTTCTTCCCGGGCAGGAATTCCTGTTCCAGGTCCAGTCCCACGGCTTCCAATATCTTCTGCAGAGAAACATACCGGCGGTAAGTCCGATAGCCCCCGATCCCCATACTGGCCAGTCCGACCGCAGCGCAGAGCAGCAGCGGGTACAGCATCGCCGCCGGGGGCAGCCGGTACAGGCTCATTACTGCCACAAAGATAATCAAAAACAGCAGATCGGTCAAAATCTGCCTTTTCTGCTGTCTCATATAGATCCTTATAAAATGTCCCATATTTCTATCCCCATGTCCGTATGCATGTTTTCATTCCTATCCGCTGACCATGTATCCCAAGCCGAATTTTGTGGCAATGAAATCCTCCAAACCCGCGGCTTCCAGCTTCTTGCGCAGGCGGTTCACATTCACCGTCAGCGTGTTGTCATCCACAAAGCTGTCCGTCTCCCACAGCTTCTCCATCAGCCGCTCCCGGCTCACCACCTGACCCTTGCTCTCCAGCAGGGACAGCAGGATGCGGTACTCATTCTTGCTCAATGGAATCTGCTCTCCCCGGTAAGTCAGGGTGTTGTCCCCGGTGTTGAGCAGCGCTCCCCGATGCTCCAGCACCGGCAGCGTACCCCCAAAATCATAGGTCCTGCGCAGCAGAGCCTGGATCTTGGAAATCAACACCTCCATGTCAAAGGGCTTGGCAATAAAATCATCCCCGCCCATGTTCATGGCCATGACAATGTTCATATTGTCGGAAGCGGAAGACAAAAAGACAATGGGCACCTTGGATACCCGGCGAATCTCACTGCACCAGTAATAGCCATTATAAAAAGGCAACATGATATCCAGCAGCACCAAATGGGGAGAGACGGCGGCGAATTCCTGCATCACCTTATGAAAATCCGAAATGAGATGAGGTTCCATATCCCAGCTGGAGATCTGCCGGGACAGAGACTCGGCGATCCCCTCATCATCCTCCACAATCAAGATTTTATACATATGCGCCTCCCGGCCTCCTATCCCGCAAACTGGCTGTTGTAGAGATCCCTGTAAAAGCCTCCCCGGGCCAGCAGGCTCTCATGACTGCCCTGTTCGATAATATTGCCGTCTTTCATAACCAGAATCACATCCGCCTCCCGGATGGTGGACAGCCTGTGGGCCACGATAAAGCTGGTCCTTCCCTCCATCATGCGGGCAAAGGCTTTCTGAATCCGTATTTCGGTGCGGGTATCTATGGAAGAGGTGGCTTCGTCCAAAATCAACATTGGCGGCAGACACAGCATCACCCTGGCGATGCACAGAAGCTGTTTCTGTCCCTGGGAAAGACTGCCTCCGTCCTCGGTGATCACCGTGTGATACCCCTCCGGCAGCCGCTTGATAAAGCTGTGGGCATGGGCCGCCCTGGCCGCCTCCACCACCTCTTCTTCCGTGGCCTGGGGTTTGCCCATACGGATGTTGTCCAGAATCGTTCCGGCCCGCAGCCAGGTATCCTGCAGTACCATGCCGTAGCTGGTGCGCAGGCTTCCTCTGGTCAGATCCCGGATATCCGTGCCGTCCACCCGGATGCATCCCTGGTCCACGTCATAGAACCGCATCAACAGATTGATCACTGTGGTCTTACCGCAGCCCGTAGGACCTATAATGGCCACCCGCTGGCCCGGCTCCACCTGCAGATTGAAATCCTGAATCAGCTTTTTATCGGGCACATACTGAAAATGCACATGCTCCAGCTGCACATTGCCCCGGGCATCGGTCAGTACCGCCGCATTTTCCCCATCCGGCGTCTGGGCCTTCTCCTCAATGAGTTGGAAGATCCGGGCGGCGCAGGCAATGGCGTTCTGCAGTTCCGTGATCACACCGGAGATCTCATTAAAGGGCTTGGTATATTGGTTGGCATAGCTTAGGAAACAGGACAATCTGCCCACGGTGATCCCTCCCCGGATCGCCACCAGAGCGCCGAAGATACCTACGCCCGCATACACCAGGCTGTTGACAAAGCGGGTACAGGGATTGGTCAGGGAGGAGTAAAAAATTGCTTTCAGGGAACATTTCTCCAGTCTGCCGTTGATCTCCCGGAATTGCTCCGTCACCGCCGACTCCCGGGAAAAGGTCTTTACGATCTTCTGGCTGCCCACCATCTCCTCAATCAGCCCCGTCTGCTCTCCCCTGGTCTCGGACTGCTCTTTAAACATGGTGTAAGTCCTGGTAGCAATGAATTTTGCCACCAGAAAGGACACCGGAGTGATACAGATTACCACCAGGGCGATGGGTATATTGGTAACCAGCATGAACACCAGCGTTCCCACGATGGTCAGCCCTCCGGTGAACAACTGGGTGAAGCCCATGAGCAGACCGTCCGCAAAGGTGTCCACATCCGCGATAACCCGGCTCACAATATCTCCGTAGGACTTGGCGTCCAGATATTTCAATGGCAGATTCTCCAGCTTGTGAAACGCGTCCTGCCGGATGTCCTGAATTACATGATAAGTGATATAATTGTTGGCGGTATTCATGACCCACTGCGCCACGGCGGTGAGCGCCATGGCGATGGCAATCCTGCCCAGGATCACCAGGATCCCCGGCATATCCACCAGCCCCTGATCCACGATCAGATCCACCGCATCCCCCGTTAGAATGGGAACATACAGCGTCAGCGCCACAATCACCGCCGCCAGCACCAGAGACATCCCCACCAGCAGTCTGTATTTCTTTATATAATGCAATACCTTTTTAATAGTCTCCATCTGCCCCGCGTGTCTTTGTTTGCTCTCCGTCATATCTGTCCAATCCTCTTTTCCTGTAAAATACTTCCGAACTTACTTAAAATATAATGCCATATTTACATCGGTTCCGCAAGCCCCTTATGGAGCAGATGACGGCGTTATGCTGATCGCCTCGCTGCGCTCCATCTGCTCCAGCACTTTCTCATAGTACTGCCGCTGATATTGCAGCCGCTGGGCAATCATCTGTCCGGCAGTCTCCGTGCCGGACTTTTCCCCCAGCCGCCAGCGAATCCAGTCCAACTTCTCCCGAAGCCACTTGCGCTTATCCTCGATCTTCAGGTTGCGGAAATCCGCGTACTCCATGGCATCGTAGATGCGATAGGCGTCAAAACGGTCCACATCGTCCGCATCCCCGATGCTCAGGGCAAAAGCAGTGTTCTCTCCCGGAAAATCCGCCTTTCCGTCCACATGGATCGCGATACCGTAACAGATCTCCTGCACCCGCTTCGGCCCCAAATCAAGCTGTTCCAGAAAAGGCCGGACCAGCCGGGCCGACATGCGCCCATGCTCCCCCCAGCCATCCTTTTCCCTAAAGGGCAGACTGTAACCCACATCGTGCAAAAGACCGCCGATCACCAGCCCTTCCTGGTCCAAGCCCTCCCTGCGGGCGATCTCCCCGGCGGCATGGGCCACCCGGTAGGAATGCTGCAGGCGGTACTCCCCATCCGCCGGATGCTCCCTGAAAAAAGCGCAGTCCGCGAACCGCTCCCTCAAAAAGGCTTCTGTTTTCTGTATATTGGTCATGGTTTGTCTCCTTTTGCAGTCATGATTTTATACAGTATATCAGCTGCTTGAAAATAATGCAATTTCTTTTCATGCTGCCTTGCGAAAAATCCACCCTGGCTTTTAGTGGTTTACCTTGCGTTTTTCTTCCCTTCTGGTAAAATAGAATTGCCTGAGTCCGGGCAGAATTTCAGCAAAATCCCACAAAATCTCATAGAAAAGAGGTTCTCCCATGAAAATACTACTGGTGGCTGTCAACGCCAAATACATCCATTCCAATCCCGCAGTCCACTCCCTGAAAGCCTGCGCGGGCGAATATGAAGACTGCGTGGAAATCGCGGAATATACCATCAACCAGCAGCCATCCTACATTATGCGGGAAATCTATAGAAGGAGGCCCGATGTAATTGCCTTCTCCTGCTATATCTGGAACCGCGGCATAATGGACGCGGTTCTCCCCGATCTGCATAAACTGCTGCCTCATGCGGACTTCTGGGCCGGCGGCCCGGAAGTTTCCCATGACGCCGCCGGAGCCATAGGCAGCCGGAGCTCCCGCCTGATCTGCCGGAGAAATGGAGGGACCTCCTTTGTCCGAAGGACGCCGCTTTCATCCGTCAGCTCCTCCGGCAGCCCCACCTGCTCCACCCGGATATGCTCCCCGCGGAGCACCGCCACCTTCAAGCTGCTGCTTCCCACATCGAACCCCAGCCGGGCCCTCACCATACGCCGTTCCCCCTCCCACGTGCGCCTGTCATCCCGTTTTTCTCTGGATCGATGATATATTATAGCATTTATTTCGGGATTTGGGACCTATGCGTAAATTTTACCTCTCTCCGTGTGAAAATTGCAGCGAGACGCCGGACACATCCGATCCGGCGTCTCGCTCCTCTATGGGCGTTCGGAGGCGGTCACTGGCCGCACGTCAGAACCGTGTACGCCACCGGCTCTCCATCCAGACAGAGCTCCAGCCCCTCCTCCCCGGGCGCTGACAGCAGGAGCCTGCCCCGGTCCTTCTTCTGAAACCGGACCACATTCACCCGCCATCCCTCCTCCGTCAGCGCGGGCTGATAGCCAAAGCTCCAGGCAAAGCCGTTGCAGGAGATATACTGCCGTCCATCATAGGGGATCACGTACCACTCCCGAATGCCGCAGCCCCGCATGGCCTCCTGGACCGCCTCCGGCAGGTCCTCCACGGTCAGGCTGACCACCCCCTCCCCGCCGGAGGTCACCGCGATCTTTCCGGTCACATCCGTCAGGGGCCCGTCCGTGGCCCGGACATACAGGGCGTACCGCCCGGGCTCCACCGGGGAGCTCTCCTCCATCGTGAAGCTGGCGGCGCACCGCAGATCCTCACTCCCCTGCCGCCTGTTGGATACGGAGAAATAGCGGATGTTGAGGGACGTATCTCCAGGCTTGGCAAAGCCCACCTCCAGCCCCCTCCCGGCGTCCGCCGACAGGTCATAATTGACCTGATCCCCGCAGGAGAGCTGGTACTCCCCCAGCCAGACAATCTCTCCGCCCTTCACGCTGTCGATCTCTACGGGCAGAGCGTTCTCCTCATCGGCGGACAGGGGCTCCGGTTCGTCCCAATCCTCCCAATCGCCCCAATCGTCATCGTCGTCCCAGTCCTCCAGCAGCTCCGCCGCCGCCTCTGCCACCCCTGTCTCAAAGCCGCTGGGCCCGGACAGGGCGCACAGCCGGCTCAGCGTCTGTTCATAGTTCAAATCAAGTCCCTCCCGATGGTCGATGCCTCGCGCCCGCCGGTGGCCGCCGGCGGGGACAGGGCTAGTTTGCCAAGGTATTCCTATCCTAATACGGAACGGAAAAACTTGCAAGTCCTTTGAAAAATTTTGGGGAAAATGATTGACAATTAGGGGATAACCCGCTATAGTGTAACTCGCTATCCGTGAAAGCCGGTCACCGCACCGCCGTCCCCCCAGGACGGTCTGGCCGCCCGGTGAATAAATCGAGGGAGCTGACAAAGAAAACAATCAGAAATGGGGGAGGATACATGTCCAAGGAGTTGATCCGCCTGACCGACTGCGTTATGGCGTTCGACGAGGATATCGTACTCGACAAAATCAATTTAAGCATCAAGGATAAGGAATTCCTCACGCTGCTCGGACCCAGTGGGTGCGGCAAGACCACCACGCTCAGAATCATTGGTGGTTTTCAGACGCCGACCGCTGGAGATGTTTTGTTCGACGGGGTGAGGATTAATGCTGTCCCGCCCCACAAGCGGACCATCAACACGGTGTTCCAGAAATACGCCCTGTTCCCGCACCTGAATGTGTATGAGAACATCGCCTTCGGCCTGCGCATCCCCAAGGCAGCCCTCCATCTGGAGGAGGTAACCGAGGAGGACCCTGACTCCAGCGCCCCCCCTGTAGTGGTGAAAAAGCTGGTGGTGTACGCCAGCGTTAACGGCCACGCCGAGATGCGGGAGGTATCGATTGTCCACGAGGACGAGGATTACTATGTGGTTCGTCCCCTGGGGACCGGAAAAAAAGTCCTCCGGGACGGAGACGTGATCATCACCCATGCGACCGGCCTGATCGACGGCCTGACGCTGGAAACATAAGCGAAGTGCTAGGCGTTTGGGCCCGTTCACACCCTCTTCCTCCGGGGGAGGACAAATTTTAAGACAGAGAGAAGGAAACAGGATGGACCTGACCCAAAATGTGAGAGCTGTTCAGGAAAAGATTGCCGCCGCCGCCCGGGCGGCAGGGCGGGAACCGGGGGAAATCGCTTTATGCGCCGCTACCAAGGTACAAACGGACGAGACCATCCGCGCCGCAATTGCCGCAGGTATCCGGCTGTGCGGAGAAAACCGGGTACAGGAACTGACTGCCCACCTGGGGGCGGACGCCTATGCTGGGGCTGAGGTCCACTTCATCGGCCACCTTCAGACCAACAAGGTAAAGCAGGTGGTGGGAAACGTGTCCCTCATCCACTCAGTCGATTCCACCCGGCTCCTTCAGGCGGTAGAGCTCCAAGCGGACAAGCTGGGAATTGTTCAGGACATTTTGCTGGAGGTCAACACAGCCCGAGAGGAGAGCAAGGGCGGATGTATGCCGGAAAACCTGCCCGCTCTGGCTGAACAGGCGATGAAATGCCCCCACGTCCGGCTGCGCGGATTGATGGCAATTCCGCCTGTATCAACGCTTTCCGGCTCCAACCGAAAATATTTTGCTCAAATTCGCCATTTTCTTGTTGACATAATTGGGAAAATAGCGGATAATCACAGTGTTGTAGACTGTCTGTCTATGGGCATGAGCGCCGACTATGAGGACGCCATCGCTGAGGGCGCCACCCTAGTTCGGGTGGGTACGGCCCTGTTCGGGGCCCGTCCTCCCATACATGGATGAACGGATTTCATTTTAACCGGCGGGCGGACTGCTTTTGAACCTGTATTCACAACCTGTGAATACCATCTGACCGGGAAAATTATCATTCCCCGGTTCTGAATACAGGCTCGTGGAATTATTTTTACTTGGAAGAAAAGAGGATATACTGATGGGAATTTTTGATGAGTTTAAGCGTCTTGCCCACCCCTACGAGGATGAAGAAGAGGATGACTATGATGATTTTGACGTCTCCCCCCGCCCTGTAGACCGCCGGGACCGGGAGCGCGAACGGGACCGGGACCGCTATGAACGGCCCTCCCGCAGCAGCGAAAGCAGCTACAACATCTCTGCCCCTGAGGACGAACGCCGGGGAAATAAGGTGGTCAACATTCGTGCCGCCACCCAGCTCCAGGTGGTACTGGTAAAGCCGGAGCGGTTTGAAGATGCTTCCTCCATCGCCGACCACCTGCGTGAAAAACGCACCGTAGTTTTGAATCTGGAGTCCACTAATGGTGAAATTGCCCGCCGTCTGCTGGACTTTCTGGCCGGAGTGTCCTACGCCAACGAGGGCAAGATTAAAAAGGTTGCTATCTCCACTTACATCATTACCCCCTATAATGTGGATATTCTGGGCGACCTCATCGACGAACTGGAGAATAACGGACTGTATTTTTAATGGAACATATTGCAGATTAGACGCTTTCGTTATTTGGGATCGAATTCTGATTAGATCACAGAGCAGGAGGAATTGCTTATGCTCACACCTCAGGAAGTCTCCGAGCGCGCCTTTCAAAAGGCGTCATTCGGCGGCTACAACATGGGCCAGGTGGACGAATTTCTGGACATTCTCACCGGGGACTACTCTGCGCTGTTTAATGAAAATGCGGTGCTGAAAAACAAAATGAAGGTGCTGGTAGACAAGGTGGAAGAATACCGCTCTACCGAGGAAGCCATGCGCAAGGCCCTGATGGCCGCCCAGCGGATGGCCGACGATCTGGTCAAGGAGGCGGAACAGAAGAAGTCCCAGCTCCTCAGCCAGACCGAGGATGAGCTTCGCGCCCGCCGGGCCGAGATCAACAAGGCCCTAGAGGCAGAGGAGTACCGCCTAAAGCAGGCTCAGCGGGAGACCGCCGCCTATGTGGAAAAGGTGCGGGCTCTCCATGCCCAGGAGGCGGAGTATCTGGCACGGCTGGAGGATCTGGCCCCCGACAAGGCCAACCGGATGCAGACCGGCAAGCAGAAGTTCCAGAACCGGGGGGGCAAAAACCGGGGCCAGGGCTTCGGCAGCAAGCGCAGGCAGGAGGAGCAGGACCGGATGCGCCGCCTCCAGCTGGAGATCGCCAAAAAGACGCCCCTCACCGTGAAGATCCCCGACGAGATCGGCGTGGGCGAGCTGGCCTCCCGGATGAAAAAGACCGGGGCCGAGGTGGTGAAGTGCCTCATTAAAAACGGGGTTATGGCCTCCCTCTCCGACATTATCGACTTCGACACCGCCGCCATCATCGCCGAGGAGATGGGCTGTAAGGTGGAAAAAGAGGTGATTGTCACCATCGAGGAGCGCCTTATCGACACCGCCGAGGACAGGGAGGAGGACCTGGAGACCCGGGCTCCCGTGGTGGTAGTTATGGGCCACGTGGACCACGGCAAGACCTCCCTTCTGGACTATATCCGAAACGCCAACGTCACCGCCGGCGAGGCCGGCGGCATCACCCAGCACATTGGCGCCTACCAGGTGGATGTGAATGGCAACACTGTCACCTTCCTGGATACCCCTGGCCACGAGGCCTTTACCGCCATGCGCGCCCGGGGCGCCATGATTACCGACGTGGCTATTCTGGTGGTGGCCGCCGACGACGGCATCATGCCCCAGACCGTGGAGTCCATCAACCACGCCAAGGCCGCCGGGATCCCCATCATCGTGGCCATCAACAAGATGGATAAGCCCGAGGCCAACCCGGACCGGATCAAGCAGCAGCTCACCGAGTACGAGCTGGTGCCCGAGGAGTGGGGCGGCGAGACCATCATCTGCCCCATCTCCGCCAAGACGGGCATGGGCATCGACAGCCTGCTGGAGATGGTCACCCTCACCGCCGAGATGCGGGAGCTGAAGGCCAACCCCAACCGCACCGCCCACGGCGCGGTCATCGAGGCCCGGCTGGACAAGGGCCGGGGCCCGGTGGCCACCCTGCTGGTGCAGAACGGCACCCTGAAGCAGGGGGACGTGATCATCGCCGGGATGGCGGTGGGCCGCGTCCGGGCCATGACGGACTACAAGGGGAACAAGGTGATGGCGGCGGGGCCCTCCGTCCCGGTGGAGATCATCGGCATGGGCGAGGTGCCCGGAGCGGGCGACGACTTCCACGCCGTGGCCGACGAGCGCATGGCCCGGGAGCTGGTGGAGCAGCGCAAGAGCGAGATGAAGAACGCCACCACCGGGGCCGCCAAGCAGAAGGTGTCCCTGGAGGAGCTGTTCAGCCAGATCCAGGCGGGGGAGATGAAGGATCTCAACATCATCGTCAAGGCGGACGTGCAGGGCTCCGCCGAGGCGGTGAAGGCCAGCCTGGAGAAGATCTCCAACGAGGAGGTCCGGGTGCGGGTCATCCACTCCGGTGTGGGCGCGATCAGCGAGAGCGACGTGATGCTGGCGGCTACCTCCAAGGCCATCATTGTAGGCTTCAATGTCCGTCCCGATCCCGCGGCCCGG
>OFHA01001810.1_pt1 | contig 13657 bp, 15 predicted proteins | sample 1521891 | NCBI WGS metagenome assembly OFHA01 (sample SAMEA3504089, study PRJEB24116) | mouse gut metagenome | biome: mouse gut; feature: mouse-associated habitat; material: faeces | place: Denmark | collected 2011 | reverse complement strand
GAGGACAGCGGCGGTCAAATCATCTGTACAGAAGGAAATGAGATGCCAATCAAAAAGCCTGTCATACAATATGGCGAAACAGTATGGGCATTCACAAGACGTCTCGCAAGCCATCTGGGAACCTGTGTGGTGCCAGATATCACCAGCGGGGAGCCTGCACTGTGGTTTGGTATGAGAAACGGCAGTGCGATACCACCGTTTTCAGAAAATGAATATACCATCCAGATAGCCCGAACAGAACATGGAGACGGCAAACAGACTGAAACAGGATACGAGACAGAGAGCAGAGCGTACTATAAGCTGGGTGACAAGGTTGTCTTTGGAGGACAGAGACTGCATATATACGGCGTATCAGCTCGATTCCAGCATGGAGAATTGATATTTAGATATCTGCTGAAAAGCAGGGCAGATTATGCCAAATTGTATCAGGAACAGTTCACAGGGCTTGGCTTAACGGGAACTGTCGTGGATGTCAGAAAAGAAGAGGTGCAAGTGGCATTGGATATTGATGGTGGGAAAACTACAGGGGAGTATTATTACGACTGGTATCCAGTGACAGGGAATGCCCTGTATGCCATGCCGGAGAAAGGTGCACGCGTGGAGGTGTATTTTGGAAGCAGGGATGAACAGAGAGGGTTTGGAGGGGAGTGTTTTTTGAATGCTTCCGATTACAGAGACTTTTATATATTCAGACAATTAAATGCAGTTAATAGAAGCAGGATAAATTTATTTGATCAAAATGTATATTTTTCAGGAGCAGAAAAAAATAATTTGTCGCTAAGTGATGGATATATTTCCATGGGAAATTCGAGAAATTTAGAGATTTCTTCCAGAAAAAATATAATTATGGGGGCAAAGAAGGTTGTAGTCATTGCTTTAGATGAATTGAATATTTGCCAAGATTAGAGATAACCATATTATTGATAGAGGTGTAAGAATGAAGATTAAGAAAAAAAAGAAAGAGAAAAAGAAAGATGAGTATGACTTTGCGTTTGAAGGTAACAAGGATAAATTAAGTAACAAGGAGAAAGAATTAGCGATTGATCTGATGGCAAAACACTTTAGTTTTTTTGGAGAGATCAATTATTTAAAAGAGAATGAAGCTGTTCTTAGAGGGGCAAAAATAACATGTACGCATGGTAATAAAACAATCTGTCTGGATGCATACAAAGATCATGGGGTATATGACCATAAGATCCCTGTTATGACATGTTCAGATTGTAAACAGGGGCAAAACATATATAGTTTTGGAGCCTGTGGAAATGATAAGTTTGTACCAGTATACAGTAAGCAGCTTCCGCCTCCGAAAGGATACGTAAAGGATGCGCAGGGTGTAGACCGTCATAAATGTTTGCCTTTATTAGATAAGAGTTGGGGAACCGGTGGCTCGAAAAGTCGAATTCCTATTATTTGTTTTGATGGGATTGGATCTGGAGACTGGTTATGGAATAAGAGGAACTACACAGATGAAAGAAAAAAAAGTGTATTGGAAGAATATAATGGAATGATAAATAAAGGAGAGTATGTTGAAATATTATTGTCACAAGCCAATTTGTTGTGTTTATATGGAGGGATAATAACAGTTGAGGAAAATCCAGAAGTAGAGGAAGATTTTGAAGAAGACAAAGAACCAAAGATAAGAAATTTTATGGGAAAAGATTTTATGATTGCAGCGGAGAATAATATTCCATATATTTATAGCACTAAACAGTATAATCCAAAAGCGAAGAATCCTTATCCAGAGTGGACAGGAGTATTTGATAGCTCAATGGATTTAACTTTTGGAATAGGTCATAGTATAAAAACGGAAGACGAGTTTAAAAATATATCTAAAACAATTCAAAGTTATAAGGATAAAGGGATAAATATACAAGTCCTTGTAGATGAACAATTTAAAGAAGATATTAATAGATTTGTTGATAAAGTCAACGAGTTTTGTATAGAACAAGAAGTTTTTTTAAAACAAAATCAATTTGATGCTGTTGTGATGCTGATATATAATTGTGATTTTGAAATTGAATCATCGGATTTGGGAAAAGAGTTTTTAAAACATTCTGGAGAAGAAGATCCAAACTTTAATAAAGAAAATATTGTAAATGGATTTACATATACTATGCAGGGAGGAAAACGTATGGATGGATTAGTGACACGGAGAAATAATGAATTAAATTTATTTTTAAATGCTGATTATACATATTATGATTCAAAAGAAAAGGTTATTTCTCAAGGGATAAATGAGATTGATTATCCATGATTTAATCTTTAAATTAAACTATCAGTTAGTCATATACAAATTTATGATATGCTATGTAATACTGTTTTTGTTTTTTAGGAGTGCTTGAATGAAGAAATATTTTATAGTTGTATTGGTTATTTTTTGTATTGGTGTAATATGGTATAGAAATGTTGAAAATAGCAGTAAAGAACAAAAAAATAATGAAGAAATAAATGCAATAATTACTGACTACGCAGAACAAACACAACGTCCATTTGTATCTGCTCCCATAGAGATAGAAAAACAGCTATATGGAGTATGGCAGGCAAAAGAATATGCCGGATACAGGCGTTCAACCAGATATCAATGGGATGGTCTTTGGGGGAATATTATTATTTTTGGGGAGAATACTTTTATTTATGAGAATATTTCTTATACACATCCTGTGTTCGCATATTATGAATCCAGCGCAGAAGATTTGGAAACGGATGAGTATCTGGAATTGGAATGGACAGATGAGCGTTATACAGGATTAAACGGACTTGTAATAGCGGTTCTAAACAGTGAGAAGGATGGTAAATCTGCTTGGGGGATGCCATATCTGTTTATTATGATGGAGGACAGATTGATTATTGAAAGAGGCGGGTCCTATTTTGAGTTAGTAAAAGTGGGCGATATTAAGCCGTATTATTCTGATAACATATATTTTTATGAAATGAATTTGACAGAGCAGATTGAATCTGTAGATTCCGTGCAAAGTAATAATGAGCGATATTGTGATGAATCGGTAAAAAATCTTATTGAATCTTATGAAACAGAATATCAACATTTATTTGTACCTGCAACGTCACAAATGGAAGCTTATTTGCACGGAATCTGGCAAATAAAAAAATGTGTTGGAGAGACAGAGCCGTCTGATTTTTCTGACAGGAAGGTAGTGAGCGATATCATAGTTTTTTGTGAAAATGCGTGGATTCTGAATGGGATACCTTCGTTTCATCCAGTGTATTATTATTACGAATCAGGTGTGGAAGATCTGGAAAAAAGTGTGCTATCAGATAATGAATACAAAAAAGTGAAAGGAAAAGTGATCATTGGCATACAAACTGAAAAAAATGAGAGTTTTGGTTCGTCATACGGTCTAAGTGAACCAATAAAACTGATGATGATAGAGAATGTTTTAATGATTGAAGAGGAAGGAAAATATTATGAATTGGAAAAAATAGGAGAAGTAGAGATGAATGATATGTTTTCCAATATAAAACCGCATTAAAATATAATTCAAGAAACGAAAAAGTTAAGATTACCAGAGAATGAGGAGGTGTTCGGTGATGCAGTATCATCGCATGCCAAAGAATGGTCGAAAATACAAGATTTTATTTATGAGTTGTTTGTTATTTTTTGTAGTTTCGATATAAAAATATTTATACACACAGAGTTTAAGCAATGGCAAAGCATTCATTAAAAGAGGACGTTTCCAAAGCCAAACATATTTCCGCAGACTGCCAGACAGTAAAGAATATGGACTTTACAATAAAAGAACCTCAAATGGATGTTACAGAAAATGAAAATCAGTTGTACAAGGAAACATATCTGAAAGTATTAAAAAATGAGATGCTATTCAATAATGGTAGGAGAAAAACAGATGGGAAGCAGGGAAAGTTCTTTTCATATAGGTGATGGATTTAATGGGAAAGGGAAGAAGGTGTATATAACTGCATCTACATATAAAACATACGAACCTCTTTCACAGGAAAATGTAAGGCTGACACCAAGTTTCAGGCATATGTTGCTAATAAAGATGCAATTACATTCTTTTCACATCCTTATAGTATGCTTCAGACAGATCAAGGCAAATATGAAAATGCACTACAATTTTTGAAGGCAAATCAAAAACTGCGTAAAGATTATAGTGATAAGGTGGTTGATAGTATTCTTTCTGATAAGCCTGACGAATTAAGAAAAGAGGTAAAAAATTATAAAGGACAAATTAATCATGTTTTTATATCGTGTATAATTCATTTTATGATAGTATTAAACTGTTTCAGGAGAAAATGATGAAGAGAAAAATAATATTTATTATAGTTGTTGTATTTGCATTTTGTATAGGAGTTACGAATTTTCATCAAAAAACTGATCATATAGTGACCATTAACAAAGTAAAAAAAGTTAAGACAATTCCGTTAATAACACAGCTTATTATAGGGGATAATTATAATTTAGCATTATGTGATAATGGAACTGTGTGGAGTTGGGGGAATAATACAGAGGGTAAACTTGGTATAACCGCAAGTTCGGCAACATATCCACAGAAAATAGAAGGACTAAAAAATATTGTTGAAGTATTGGATGGAGAGGATATTATATTTGCGTTAGATAATACAGGGAGTGTGTATACATGGGGGAAAAATATTAAATACTTATTTCGCCAGACAGATGCAAAGGACAATATTGTACAAGAACCTGTAAAAATTGAAACTTTGGCAAACATTACGGATATTGATGCTGGAAGTAATAGAATGTTTGCACTGGATTGTGCTGGAAACCTGTATTCTCTGGGAATATATCTATATAGGGGAGACGAAGGAAATGAGGTTCAGTTATTGATTCCTGCTCAGAGCGAATTAATTGCTGATGGTGTTGAAAAAATTACGGCAGGAGCGTGTTATTACCATTACTTTATAAGAAAGGATAGTACTTTTTTCTCAATCATGGAATATTTGAATAATAGTGATGGAGCACCATATGCGTTCATCTTTCCAAATATAAAGAATCAAAAAGATCAGCTGAGTGATGGCTATTATATGCCAGAAGATGTTGAAGATATGAAAATTTTAAGTGAAAGTACAAAAGAAGGTGTAACGGTCTATTATAATATAGATAGAGTGAAAGAGATTAATGCTGTATCTTCTGATCAATATACTGTTTTTGTATCTAAAGTAGATGGAACGCTTATGTTCTGGAATAGTGACAGAATTAAATATCATGACAATATGTTTGCATTAGTAAATCCTGAGAATGGAAATGAAAGTGTCCATGGAGTTTTTGAAGAGATACATTTTCATAATGCTGACAAGCCGCATGTTATTGCAATGCAGTCAGGAAAAGAGCATACCATTTTTTTAACAGAAGATGGTGAAGTTTTTTATAGTAGGTATGTGACTTGTAATGTGCAAGATATTGACTATTATAAGAGGAGTAATCCTGATCCGAGCAGAATACCATCAATTAGAACAGTCGAAGATATGGAGATAAAAACAATAACTTTTCATAAATTGAAGCTGAAGGATATTATACAAATTGATTCAGACAAAAAGAATAATTTTTCTGCAATAGATTCAAAAGGGAATTGTTATCATATTCAATTTTCTAATAAAAGTTAAAAGTTGTTAATACAAGGAGAAGGGATTACACTATACAAATGTATAAAATCTTAAATGTAAATAATGAAGTAATTGAAAAGCTGGAAGGCAAGTAATATGCTAAAAAAAACTTTGATTTTATTAATTTTATTATTGCTATTAGGTATATGCTGGAAGCTGCCTTTGATACAAAAAAATATTTCAAAATATTCAGTACAAACTAATCCTAATCAAATAGTATTAGAAAACAATATTTATAAAATACAAAGACAAAAATATAATAGTTTTAACATAGAAATACATTACCCTCAAATACAAACAGCAACTTTTCAATGTGATATAACACAAATAAATTCTATGATAAAAGATGTAGCTACTGCTGTTTTAGATCGTTCTTATGCGGATTTTGTGTTCACTGTAGAGAAAGAATTTAATGATCTTAATAATTGGATAGAATATAATGTAACATATGAACTTTTGCAAAGTAATACACAGTATATTAGCATTATTTTTTCTGTAGTAGCTTATAATGGTGGAGCATATCCCTATGTGGGAAGTCATATAGTTACAATAGATATTAGCACAAATAAATTTGTTTATTTTGATGATTTGTTATGTATTGAAGAACTTGAAGATGCACTCATAAATGATAATTTTAATATATATGAGGGGACATACAGTGAATTAAATGAAGAGGATGTCCATATGCCAAATGTAATTAATGACTTAATTAAGACATCTAAGAAAATGATAAAAGATGAAGTGAAGAGCCAGGGATATAATGCTTATAGTTGTCAAAATATTGGTATTGATGAGCGTTATTTCTATATATATTTAAGATCCAATATAGCATTTCATGACTATTTTATCATTCAAATTCCTCAAAAAACAATACAGAATGAAAAGCAGGATATTCTTATAAGTGATGAGGTTTATAATTTAAAAAGAGATAACTGCCTGCAAAAGAATGTGAATATAAAAATTCAGTATCCGGTGATAACAGACAGTTTAATGGATGAAACGAAAAACTATATCAATACTATTTTAAAAAATGCTGCATTTTTAGATATTGCAGCAACTTATGAGGATGCAAATGGAATATTAAATAAAATAGTGGAAGATTATAATCAATGGATTGATATCGAAATCCAATATGATATATTACAAGCAGATGAGGAATGTATTCAAGTGATTTTTAATTCAGTTATAATTGACAATTTAGAATATAAGAATAATAGATATGCGATCACTATTAATGTTGTAACCGGGCAATATCGTTTGAATGACTTGAGTAAAAGAAGTTTCAGGGATACTCGAAAATATCCAGTAGGAATACAGCTCACAAGCTCGGGAAAAGAGATGCAAATATGCTTTCGAAATATATGATAATAGAGATGAATTATACTATGATGAGTAAAAAAAGAAAAAAGTTATACAATACCTTTGCACTATTTCAAAAAGATACCGTCGATTTTGAATTCCTTGATCATTTTAAAATAAGTGCCAAAAAACAGAACAGTGAAGTCATTGCAAGAACGTATTTCAGAATCAATAAGGATAGAAGTGATAGCAAAAAAATATCGGAGAAAGATTATTGAAAGTATATAAAAGAATATACATCGAACCCAGTGGAATTGGAATGGATTCTATAATGAGTATTGGATATAGAGGTGAAATTATATAAGAAATACACAATACAACAAGGAGGAAAACCAATGGAATACTACGATGAACAGATTTTAGAAGCCCGATGGGAGGAGGAACGCCGGAAACACACAACACTGGAAACAGGAATCTACGTGGAGGATGATCTTATCACCTTCTCCCAGATCACACTGCCGGATACCAAAATCCGGTTATACCTGCCAGAGCAGTTTGTCGTGATGCCGGATCAGGTGCGGGAAGTGAAATACCCGTCTCTGAATGCCCCGGATTTTATCATCACAAGTCTGGACTCTACGGTCAACTTTTGCTTTAACATTCTCCCTGTCCAGCTGGAAGAGGGGGATACCAAAACGATGAGCAGCCAGTTCCAGAATGCCCTGCGCAACGTGAATCCGTCAATCCGCATCAGCGAGCGTGTGGACAATACGGCGGCGGACAAGGGCAGTGAGATGAGCTGGTTTGGCTTTAAGGGCTATGCGCTTGACGGGCAGAATTACAACCGCATGTACATTATACGGATGCGAAAGACAGTTCTGCATGGCATTTTCAACTGTCCGCCAAGGGTAAGGGATCAGTGGGAGGGCATTGTGGAGCAGTGCTTCCAGTCAGTAGAGGAATTATGGGACATACTTTAAGGAGGGATGTATATGCAGCGTACCAAAGAACTGACGGACTTTCTGCAAACATACCGGGCAGAGAGGAAAGCCGCGAGAAAAGAGGTGCTTGAGGAGTCGTATCAAAAGATGCTTCCGGCGCTTACAGAGACGATAGACCATCTGGTCAGAAGCCAGGCAGACATTCAGGAGACCGAAGCACAGAGACGGATAAAGTATCTGTGTTTTTTCCGGCTGAGATCGAGCGGATACACGCAGAGTCATGAGATTGCGTTGGCAATGGCAGATAAAAGACTGTATCTGGATGAAGCGATGGACTGTATTTACTGGATGCCAGACGTCATGCATGAGGAGATCGAGAAAGACATGGAGGAGGCAGAGAATTTGTTGACGAAGGCGTTCATACGGCTGGAAAAATACGAATTATTTCATATTCGGCAGCAATTGCTGTCAGATGACTGGGAGCTGTTCTGTGGCGTTCTCCCCCGGCTGGTGAAAGCAATCGAGGGCAGAATCACAGACAGCTCCCTTTTTTTGGAGAACGATCTGGAAGTGCTGTGCGGCGGATACATGGAGGAAGCAGAGACAATTTGTCATATATACACAAAGGAGGTAGATACAGATGGGAAGTAAAAAAAGTTCGTTCCATATGGGAGATGAATTTAATGGAAAGGGGGAGAAGGTTTATCTGCGGGCGACTACATGTAAGACTTATGAGCCGCTCTCGCAGGAGAATGTACGTCTGACGCCTGATTTTAAGGCGTTTGTAACCAAAGCGCTTGGCGCTGTGCCATTTATGGAGGCAGGAGGAGATCTTGGGTCGCTGGCAAAGGCAGCGGGCGCACTTGCCGCTGTGGGTCAGACCATCATCAAAAAGGATAGCGAGACAGGAAAGTACCAGATTAGTTTCCGTGTCAGTAAGATGCGGCTCACAAACGGGTCGTATCTTCATCAGAGCAAACAGAAGAAAAAGTAAAGGAGAGTAAACAGAACGATGAGCAATTTAATCAGATGCCAAAATGGACACATGTTTTCCAGCAGGCGTTACGGGACGGTATGTCCGTACTGCAATATCGAGACTGCGACAAGGGAGAAGAAGGAGATCGGACAGACAGACACAGAGATCGAGGAAGCTCTCTTTATGAAAGAAGAAAATCCCGTGTGCGGCTGGGTGGTCTGTGTGGCAGGGCCGCGCAGAGGCAAGGACTATAGGGTGATGGCGGGCAAGAATTTTGTCGGCAGGGCGGATGACATGGACATTCAGATACTGGGAGACAACAAGATCTCACGGAGAAATCACTGTGTGATTGTCTATGATGAGAAACAGAGTAAGACAGTGCTGCTGCCGGGCGACAGCAACGGCATTGTGTATCTAAATGGCGAGGCGGTGTATGCACCAGCGCAGTTACATGAGTATGACGTGATCGAGATGGGTGAGAGCCAGTTCCTGTTCATACCTTTCTGTGGTGAGCATTTCAAGTGGGAGTAGGAGGAAAAAAGATGGAAAGGGAAGAAATCGTCATATTGGCAATCTATCTGTTTATTCTTATTTTGACCGCAGCCCGTTTCCTGTCTCCTGCAAAAGCGGCAGGAAGGGTTATGCGGCGGTTTCGTGTCGGGAGAGCGATGACCATAGGAACCAGACAGGTTCAGGAGGACAATTATGGGATTTGTCAGGGGCCCGACGCATTTTTGGCAGTGCTTGCCGACGGCATGGGCAAAAGTTACGGTGGGAAGGTGTCGTCGAGAATTGCCGTGGAGACACTAAAGGATATGTTTACCTGCTATCAGTCCGCTGAGAATCCTGCCTATTTTTTCCAACGGTCTTTCCGCATGGCAAACAGCGCGATTCTTGACGAGCTGGATGACGGCAGGGGAGGCGCAAGTGTAGGGGCAGTGCTGATTCGTGACAATCAACTCTACTATGCAGTCGCTGGCAATGTGAAGGTTGCCGTATACCGCAAAGGCGGACTGGTGCCGCTCTCCACAGGGCATACAATCGACATGCTCGCGGAAGGGAAATTTATGGAGGGCACCATCACAAGACAGCAGGCACTGGAACTGCTTGAAAATAAAAGGCTCTACAATTATATCGGACAGGACGGTTTTGAGGAGATCGAGTTCTTTGACACGCCGGTGCGCCTGAAGGAGAAGGATATCGTGGTGCTGATGAGCGACGGGCTCTACGAGGGGACAGACTGGAAGCGCATCGAGGAGCTGCTGGCAGGGCGCGGCAAGTTACAGCAGAAAGCCTATGAAATCATAGAGGCAGTCAACACCGGGATACAGAAGGAAAAGGATAATGCCAGCATCGTGCTGGTCGAGGGATTTGTATGAGGAAATATAACAGCAGCATCAAGACGGCATTTCTGTCAGAGGCAGGAAGCCAGTTGAGCAACAATGACTATTTTGGCTTCGTGGAGTTGGACAACTATGCGTGCTATGTCATAGCAGACGGCATTACAAACATGCGCGAGGCGCTGGGGGCGAAGGCGGCGATCAGCGCGGTGATTGATGCTTTCCAGAGAGAGCCGGGTATCAGCAAACGGAAAATAAAAGGATACTTGAAATCAGCCAACAGGGAGCTTTTACAGGGAAAGAGCTATGAGAAACAGAAGGCATCTGTCACGGCAGTGGTGACGGATTATGTGAAATTTCGGTATGGACACGTGGGAAACACGCGGCTAAGGCTGTATCGTGAGGGAAGATGCATTCTGACGACATTGGATATGTCACTCAGTCAGGACATGGTGCAGGAGGGGGCGATTACTCAGGACAAGGTTGCACGCCATGAGGAGCGCAACAACCTGTATGCCTATCTTGGCAGGGAGCATTTCAAACCCTTTTTATCCAAAAAGAAAAAGTTCTGCAACGGGGATATCATTACGCTGTATACGCGCGGAATCTGGGAGAATGTAGACGAAGGCGAGCTTGCAGATGTTTTTTCAGAAGCTGGAAATGAGCCGATGGAGGAATGCGATAAAGTGGAGGATTTGCTGCTCTCCCGCCAGCCGGCAAATCTGGAAAACTATACATTTGCGGCCATTTATATCGAAAAAACATTTACAGACCCGGAGCGGAAAAAGAGAATAAAAAAAGCAGTCACAATATCCATCACGATTCTCATGATCGCAGCAGTGGCAGCACTTATTATATACCTTTGGCACAGAGGCAGAGTGCAGAAGCGCACAGATATGGAGCAGTATTTTTCCAATGCGCAGCAGTACATAGAAAGCGATAATTTTCTACGTGCGAAAGAGGAGTGTGCGAAAGCGCTTGAACAGGCGCAGAAGCTAAAGGACAGGGAAGCGGTGAACAGATATCAGACATATCTGATGTGTATGGAGTCTGTCATTGGTGCAGACGATGCCTATACAGGCGGTGATTATGCGGGTGCAAAGGATGCCTATATCAAGGCGGGCGAACAGGTTCGCTATGCGGACAATGCTGGGCTTATGTACATTGAGCGTAAATTAAGACAGATTAGGGAGTATGAACAGGTTTTTGACAGTATCGAGCTGGGGGATAGGCTGTTGGAGCATGACAACTATGAGCAGGCAGAGGAGAAGTATCTGGATGCGAAGGCAAAAGCGTCCTCCATTTATTTTAATGATGGGAAGCAGCAGGCACTAGATGCATTAGATAAGCTATATGAAGAGTGGAGTGCTGTCAAGGAAGAGGAAGAGAAGGAGAAAAAGGAACAGGAGAAGCAAAGTGAAGAACAGGCTGCGAAGCTTGCCGCGGAACAGGCTGCTGCGGCAGAGTTAGTCAGACAGGGCGAGGAAGCCTTCTCACAGGGAGACCTTGATGGAGCCAACGTGTTTTACCTCATTGCTATGGAGAAGTATGCGGCTCTTGACGACACTGCACAGATTGAGTTTTTGAATATGAAAATTGCTGCGCTGAAAGAAAAACAGGAGGAAGTCGCGGAAAGGGTGGAGGACGCGAAGGCGCTCGAGGAATTGGCACGCCTGCTGGAAGAACAGAAGGACTATGCGCAGGCAAAGATACACTACCAATATGCCAAGGCAGTATATGTCGAAATAGGTAAAAATAACAAAGCGGACGAGGTGCAGGGAAAGATAGACCTCATCGACGCCAAAGAGGCACAGGAGGAGAAAGAGAAACAGAAAGAAAAGGAAGAGCAGGAAGAGAAAGAAAAGGCTGAAAAAGAAAAGGCTGAAAAAGAAAAGGCTGAAACAGAGGGATAAGATGACAGAGGAAAAAAAATTTGATTATGAGAACTATATAAAGAGGCAGCTCAGAGAGATTGATGACCTTGATGAGCGCAGATATGCCAAAGAGCTGCTCCTTGGAAGCCTTGGGGAGCTGGCTGCATGGACAGAGGCAAAGTACAAAGCATTAGAACAGCGTGTCAGGGAGGAACTGGACAATCCATGGGAAAACTTCCAGATTTCTATGACCATCATCGACAAGGCAGATTATGATCCGATCAATCCGTTCTGGTGTCCGGTATGTGAGGAGGATCTCAAACCGCCAAAAGGCAGCGGTCGCATAACTATTTATCTCATGGCAGACGACACAGAATGTCAGAGCTTCATGGAGCAGGGGAAGGCATCAGCAACAGACCGGGAGACAGGACAGCAGCTATGTTACCGCATCATGAAGCCGGAGCGGTATCAGATATGTATGGAAAGACTGTATACACTTTTCATACGAAACCATGTCCCGTGGCAGACTGTGCAGACCGGACACCTAGAGCGTTTTTTTGATTTGGTGCCGGACGAATCGGTTTCCGATAAGGCACAGCCTGTGTTTCAGTGGGGGGACTGGGCGTCTTGTGTGCGGCAGGATATCATACCACTTTGGAATATGCAGGAGAAGGCACTCCAGTCACAGGAGTTTCGGCATCCGTGTATTGATGAGGTAGTGTATGAGCATGTCTATTATGTGGGGGAGTACGGGAACAATACAGACGGCTGTCTGGTAGATGCAGGTGATAATGTGCGGTCTATTCGATATGAGAAGAATAAGGTGATTTTGCAGACAAACAAGGAGATTCCCGGTGATATATCAATATGCAGGCTGCATCAGGGAGATAGGGGAAATTCTTATGGATATCATTACCCTGTATTGTCAAACCACAGGCAGGATAATTTTGCGGCTAGATATCTGCACCATGCCGGAAACTTTATACAGACGCCTGCGGAGCTGATGAGAAAGATTGAAGAGCTTTCAGGCGGCTTTCAGATTGAGGTTACGGGATATGAGATCCGGCAAAAAGGCAGCGTGTCGGGCTTGCTTGAGGGAGACATGAATCATTTTATCGGGACGCAGGTGTTTGCGCGGGACCAGAGAAGTCTGCTGGTATTTCGGTTCCGCAGAGAGGGACAGGATGATGCCTGCGATTATCTTTATAAATCTCAACTGCGTTATATCTTGTCACAACTGCAATTGGAGTTTATGGAGTACAGATGTGTAGGAGGATTCGAATGAATTATGCATGGGAAGCCGTTTTACAGGCGGAAAAAAACGGCAGAGAACGTGACAGGCTGCGCTTTGTGGAGGCATCTGTGCCAAGCCCATATATAGAGGTGTCAATGACCGACCTAAATATCAGGGAACCAGAGGGGGACAAGGTGGAGATCAATCCGCTCTATCGTCTCGCTGACGTATTCGGACAATTGTTTGACCGCAACACGGACGAGATGGCACAGACGAGGGCGCTTTTATTCGATGTATGTATGCATTATATCACACAGATTGATTTGCGGGAGGGGCTTTCAAAGGAGGATTATTATTACAGTCTGCTGGCGGAGGAGAGCCGTTTGGGGCGGTAT
>OFHA01001809.1_pt1 | contig 13676 bp, 9 predicted proteins | sample 1521891 | NCBI WGS metagenome assembly OFHA01 (sample SAMEA3504089, study PRJEB24116) | mouse gut metagenome | biome: mouse gut; feature: mouse-associated habitat; material: faeces | place: Denmark | collected 2011 | reverse complement strand
AGTACCTCAAAAAAGAAACCAGAGAGAGCACATACAAGCAGCTTGAGAACACATGAAAAATCTCCAAAATAAAGGAAGCAAATTCACTCAAGAGGAGTAGATGGAAGGAAATAATCAAACTCAGGGGTGAAATTAACCAAGTGGAAACAAGAGGAACTACTTAAAGAATCAACCAAAGAGGAGCTGGTTCTTTGAGAAAATCAACAAGATAGATAAACCCTTAGCTAGCATCCCTTAAGGCACAGAGACAGCATCCTAATTAACAAAATCAGAATTGAAAAGAGAGACATAAAAACAGATCCTGACGAAATCCAAAACACCATCAGATCCTTCTACCACAGGCTATACTCAACAGAACAGGATAACATGGACAAAATGGACAAATTTCTAGACAGATACCAGGTAACAAAGTTAAAACAGGATCAAGTTAACGATATATACAGTCCCATATACCCTAAAGAAATAGAAGGAGGAATTAATAGTCTCCCAATCAAAAAAAAAAAAAAAAAAAAAAAAAAAAAAAAAAGCCCAGGAACAGATGGGTTTAATGCAGAGTTCTGTCAGACCTTCAAAGAATATTTAATTCCAGTTCTGCATGAACAATTCCACAAAATAGCAGTAGAAGATGCACTACCCAACTCATTCTATGAAACCACATTACTCTGATACCTAAACCACAGAAAGATCCAACAAAGATAAAGAACTTCAGAACAATGGCCCTTATGAATATCGAAACAAAAATACTCAGTAAAATTATCCCTAATCATATCCAAGAACACATTAAAAATTTCATTCATCCTTACCAAGTAGGTTTTATACCAGGGATACAGGGATGGTTTAATATATGGCAATCCATCAACATAATCCATTATATAAACAACCTCAAAGACAAAACCACATGATCATCTCATTAGATGCAAATAAATCATTTAAATATATCCAAAACCCGTTCATGATAAAAGTCTTGGAAGGATCAGGAATACAAGGTCCATACATAAACAGGATAAAAGCAATTTACAGTAAACCAGTACCCAACATCAAATGAAATGGTATGAAGCTGGAAGCAATCCCACTAAAATCAGTGACTAGACAAGGCTGCCCACTTTCTCCCTACCTATTCAACATTGTTCTTGAAGTCCTAGGCAGAGCAATTTGACAACGAAAGGAGTCCAAGGGGATACAAATTGGAAAAGAAGAAATCAAAATATCACTTTTTTGCAGATGATATGATAGTATATATAAATGAACCTAAACATTCCACCACAGAACTCCTAAACTTGAAAAACAACGTCAGTGAAATAGCTGGATATAAAATTAATCAAACATATCAATGACCTTTCTCTTCACAAAGAATAAACAGGCTGAAAATGAAATAAGAGAAGCATCACCCTTCTCAATAGTCACAAATAATATAAAATACTTTGGAGTGACTTTAACTAAGGAAGGGAAAGATCTCTATGATAAGAACTTCAAGTCTCTAAAGAAAGAAATTAGAGAATATCTCAGAAGATGGAAAGATCGTCCATTATCATGGATTGGCAGTATCAACATTGTAAAAATGGCCATCTTGCCAAAAGAAATCTACAGATTCAATAAAATCTCCATTAAAATTCCAACTCAATTCTTCAATGAATTAGAAAGGGCAATCTGCAAATACATTGGGAATAAACAAAACCTAGGATAGCAAAAACTCTTCTCATGGATAAAAGAACCTCTGGTGCAATCACCATACCTGACCCAAACCTATACTACAAAGCAATTGTGATAAAAACTGCATGGTACTGATATAGTGACAGACAAGTAGACCAATGAAATATGATTGAAAACCCAGAAATGATCCAACACACCTATTGTCAATTGATCATCTACACGGGAGCTAAAACCATCTAGTGGAAAAAAGACTGCATTTTCAACAAATGGTGCTGGTACAATTGGTGGTTATCATGTAGAAGAATGTGAATCAATCCATTCCTATCTCCTTGTACTAAGGTCAAATGTAAGTGGATCAAGGAGCTCCACATAAAATCATACTGAAACTTGTAGAGGAGAAAATGAGGAAAAGCCTCAAAGATATGGGAACAGGGGAAAAATTCCTGAATAAAAGACAAATGGCTTGTATTGTAAGATTTAGAATTGACAAATGGGACCTCATAAACCTGCAAATCTTTTGTAAGGCAAAAGACACCTTCAATAAGACAAAAAGGTCACCAACAGATTGTGAAAGGATCTTTCACTATCCTAAATTAGATAGGGGAGTAATATCAAATATATATAAAGAACTCAGAAGGTGGACTCCAGAAAATCAAATAACTCCATTTAAAAATGGGGCTCAGAGCTAAAGAAAGAATTCTCACCTGAGGAATACCAAATGGCTAAGAAGCACCTGAAACAATGTTCACCATCCTTAATCAGCAGTGAAATGTAAATCAAAACAACCCTGAGATTCCATCTCACACCAGACAGAATGGCTAAGATCAAATATTCAGATGACAGCAGATGCTGGCAAGGATGTGGAGAAAGCAGAAAACTCCTCCATTGTTGTTGGAATTGCAAGTTTTAAATCAACTCTGGAAATCAGAAAATTGGAAATTGTACTACCATAGGCTCACACAATACCTGTCCTGGGCATATATCCAGAAGCTGTTCCAACTAGTAAGACACATGCTCCACTATGTTCAGAGCAGCCTTATTTATAGTAGCCAGAAGCTGGAAAGAATCCAGATGCCTGTCAACAGAAAATGTTTACAAAATTGTGGTACATTTACACAATGGAGTACTACTACTAATAGTACAGCTATTGAAAAGAATGAGTTTATGAAATTTATAGGCAAATGGTTGGACCTGGAGAGCATCATCCTGAGTGAGGTAACTCAATCACAAAAGAATGCTAATGATATGTACTCACTAATAAGTGGATATTAGCCCTGAAACCTAGAATAACCCCAAGGTATAAGACACAATTTGCCAAATACATGAAACTCAAGAAGAACGAAAACCAAAGTGTGGACACTTGCCCCTTCTTAGAATTGGAAACAAAACACCCATGGGAGTAGTTACAGAGACAAAGTTTGGAGCATAGACAAAAGGATGGACCTTCTAGAGATTGCCATATGCAGGGATCCATCCACTAATCAGTCTCCAAACACTGACACCACTCCATACACTTGCAAGGTTTTGCTGAGTGGACCCTGATATAGCTGTCTCTTGTGAGATTATACCGGGGCCTAGCAAAGAAGTGGATGCTCACAGTAATCTATTGGATGGATCACATGGCCCCAATGGAGGAGCTAGAGAAAATATCCAAGCAGCTAAAGGGATCTGCAATCCTCTAGGTAAAAAAACATTATGAACTAACCAGTACCCCAAAGCTCTTGACTGTAGCTGCATATGTATCAAAAGATTGCCTAGTAGGCCATCCCTGGAAAGAGAGCCCGATTGGGCATGCACACTAATTATGCCCCAGTACAGGGGAACGCCAGTGTCAAAAAGTGGTAGTGAGTGGGTAAGGGAGTGGGGGAGGGGGAGGGTATGCGAGACTTTTGGGATAGTGTTGGAAATTTAGATGAAAAAAATACCTAATAAAATATATTAAAAAGAGATTGAGACTGAAAAAGAAAAAAGACAAATAAAAAAGAGAGAGGCTGAGGAAAGAGAAAATTGACGAGATAGAAGCCTTGAAAAAAATGTAACTAGGTTTGCGGCTGTATTCACAGGTGATAAAGAAGTTTATAGAAAAGGTAGATATCCTTGGTCTGTCTGATCTTCTGGGAGTCAAGTTGCCTTTGGGACCATGAAATCCTGGTGGGACCAAGATCCTGGGATCCTGAGATCCTCTGCACCTGGCCATGTTAGAACTCTGGGTGTTATGGGGCTGGCTGCTGAGTTTTCTTCCAAGGACTGTTCAGGGCCTTGGCCAAGACAGAATAGAAATAACCCATGCCACTTGTCCGGCACAGTTCCTGCATGCCTGGATCCTTCTGATTCCAGCTACTCCATGTGTTGATGACAGATGTTCTTCCTCCTGTCTGATTATCTGATCCTTAGAATGTTGGAGTACCTTGGATTGAAGCAGCCTCTCGGTGTTGTGGGGCTGCCTTCAGAGTTTGCATGCATGGCCTGCTCAAGGCACTGGCTCCAGAAGTATTTTTAAATGATGCTTCTTGCAAACTTGCCTGTCTCCAAAAATATCTGACATATTTTTATAGGAATGGATTTAATCTTATAAATATATTAAGGAAAAATGACATCTTGATGATTTTAAAATATCCTAACAAGAAAAAATAATGGACCTTCTCCACTAAGTCTAAAATAATTTTGAAGCCACGTGGTGGGGGCACACACATATTTCGAAGTTTTTGGAGGGAGAAGTAGGCAGATCTCAAATTGAGACCAGTCTAGTTTACAAAGTAATTTCCAGGACTAATAGATATACAAAAAAAAAATACTTATAATAAAAAACAAACAATACAAAACAAACAAACAAAACAAAAAACAAACAATCAAACAAAAAAGACAGTCCTGGAAAGGAATGATAATTTTATATTATGTGGTTGTTAGCCACATATCCCTGTGCACATATGTAAATACACTTATGTTTTTTTAATTTTTTTTTTAATTTTAGTAGTTATTTTCTCCATTTACATTTCAAATGCTATCATAACAGTCACCTTTAGCCTTTCCCCTCCCTTCCCCCTGCCCTGATCCCCTACCCACTCACTCCCATTTCTTTGTCCTGGAATTCCACTGTACTGGAGCATCAAGTACAATGGGAACAGAGAGTAGGGGCTGGTCCTGGGAAAGAGAAAGGGGCCAATCAGTCATTTTATCCTTCCTCTCAGGTAGCAGTTTATTTTGGTTCAAGAAACAAATATACTTTCTTTCAATGAATTTTATAAGTGAACAGGAAATATTTCCATCTCTCAGAACTGCCTGTGGAAATTTTATTGTGGTTATAGGAGTTTTTTTGGGTCTATTTTCCGAAGAACAATTAAAGCCAGGTATGTTTAAACATACCTGTATTAGCACCAACACGGAATGCTGAACCGCAACACTCTATCACTTCCTAGAGAATACATAACATACTAAGTGCCTACCTCAACACTAAAATGAAGTGAAATAAAATCAAACAAATGTACCTTCGATAATTGTATCTAGTGCATTGGGAAGTTTATAAGATAATGAATCAAAAAATTCAATTATCTTTATGATAAAAATAATTAGAAATGTTAAGAAGGTTAAACAATTACTACAAGAAGGGGGAGGGAGAGACCTGGGTGAGAAACCACACACGGAGGGGAAGAGATGAACTTGATCAAGTACTGTGGGGGGTTGTGAAACAGGAGTGCATTGATGAAGATCAGCAAAAAGAATGGAAACAGGCAACTTTGTGAGGTAGGAGGTGAGAAAACCCTCTAGAATGTACCAGAGACCTGGGAGCTGAGAGACTCCCAGGACTCAAAGGGAGTGACCTTAGATGAAATGCCCTCCAGTTGGGAAAGGGGACTTGTAGAGTTCTCCCAGCAGTCCTCTTCTGTATGTGTATTGGAGGCCTCATATGAGCAGGTGAATTCTGTATCTTTGAAGGGTCAGAGTTTCAGACTTCATGGTTGAACAGTTTAAATGAGACTGTGGGTCTTCCTAGAGGGATACCCTTGTTTTTAACATTTTTTAAACTTTGTTAATTCAACAACAAGCGTCAGATGCTCCAGTCCATTAGTTGGTTGCAAATATCTGCAGCTGAATCCTTCACCTGCTAGTTCCTAATGAGGTACATGTCTTAAACTTGTTGTAGTGTATGTACTAGATAATGAATCAAAATAATATCAAAAATATATTGCATATTGTAACTGAGAAATATAACGTTGGTTCTAAGGGACCTATTCACATTCAGTTCAAGATATAGGTAATAAACAGTGTTTCTCAATGTTTCTTAAAATGACTGTGGGTAACCTAAAGAAACAAAGCTAAACCAAACTAAACCAAAAGAAACACCCTCTTCTATACATTGTCTCATCTTCTTCCAATTGACCAGTTCTTAAAAGCCATGCTCTTGAGTGAAACTACACATTGGAAGTGCCCTTCCCCTACTCTGATTCAGAATATCACTTTACATGAGCTCAGATATCTTATTTTGTAATCTGAGTGAATGTGTGACTTTGATATTAGTTGATTGTTAATAGAAAGCACAAATTGTGTAGGAATGTGAATGAATGTTACAGATGCCATTCCAATATCATTCCCATTGGAGGGAATAAGATAAAAGAATCATAATTCATAATAAGTATTAGAGAAGTAGAAATTGAGAGAGAGAGAGAGAGAGAGAGACAAACAGACAGACAGACATAGAGATAGAGACAGAGACACAGAGACACAGAGACAGAGAGAAAGAGAAATTTCATCACCTAGAATATAATATTGTAGAGCACTGATAGATATTTCAGTACTTTTATCATCTATTGCTTTTGCAGAATACCTTCTTGCAGTAAGCAACCTCTGCAGTTTTCTGAATTCACACATTTGTAATATTAATACTACCATGACTGTACTTCTTAAGAACTAACAAGTAGGTGAAACAATCAGATGAAGTTGTATGCAACCAACCAACGGACAGAATATGTTGAACCATTGGTTTAATTGGAGAAAAACTGAAGGAGACTGAGGAGGAGATCAACCCTGTAGGAGGACTAGATGTCTCCATTAATATGGACCCAGAATTCTCCCAAATGCTAGACAACCAAAATGGCAGCTTACACCAACTATAGTTAGAAGGTCCCCAAAACATACACAGAAAAAAAAATTCTTGGTCTCTGTTCAATCAGAAATGATGCAATGATTCTCAAGAACCTAGAGACCCCAGGGTGTTTAGAAATCAGATGGAATGGGTACATGCTCTTGGAGACAGGGGATGGCCAGTCGATATGGCATGTGGAACAGTAGGAGGGTGGACAGGGTTCAATGAATGAATGAATTAATAAATAAAAAAGAATACTGCCAAGTAACCACGCCCCATATACTCTAATTCTTTAATCATAATCCAAGAAAACTCACATGTTCACATAACAGCACACTCAAAAATATAACTAAAAAATACACACACACATATAACTGAAATTCCATGATTTTGAAGTTCATTTTACAAAGAAATACAGTGGAACAGAGTTTTTCTTTTGTTCCATTAATTTACATACATTTGTTCTCCTAATCTACCCAAAATATGGATTGTTCTCCATATAAAAGGCCAAAATCTCCTAACATAGTTTTTATCTGGGAAAATCTCCCAACATAATTTTATCTAGATCCACACCAATTATACCTTTCATTAGAATATAATCTGGATTCAGTTAGATATACATTAAATTTATATTTAAATTTCAGTTATTTGTTGTAACATGGATGTAAAGTAGAATATCAGGGTAATGTCTTTTTCATTTCTCTACTGATATGGGCATTGGTTTAAAAGAACAATAACCTGCTGGGCACTGGAAAGAAGGCTCCATGGAGAGAATATATTCTTGGCACCTCTGTAAAATTCCAGGCATTTCTATTCATGTCTGCAACACTGTGGGTGGGAACAGGTAGATATCCCAATAGTGTACTGGCTATTCAAACTCGTCAAAATGGTGGGTGTAATACACTCTGAGAGACCAAACGGTGAGGACATTCTACTCATATCTGAACATATGTGTATGTTCATGGTGTGACCTCACAATTGGGAACAGACACTCCACTCATATGAAGCCAGGAAACCCTCTTGCATACCACACATGAAACCTTGAGTTCAGCAGTTCCATAACCTATGTGTCTCTAAGTATGAAATGGGAAGATTTATATTCTCATTGTCTTGTTAATCCTGTTTTCTCTTAAATTCCAGAAATTAAACCAATGTATTCTCAGATTCAGGATGGTAGAACACAACATTTTGTCTTTCTGGAATAGCATCCAACTATCATCAGAAAGACTTTTCAACTTACCCTCAGGACAATAAGTATCCATTTAGAGGGTTTTAACAGGATAACAAATGTATTTAGTTTTCTATTTGAGAAATAGACTGTCTAGAATGTACAACAATGTACAGGTAAAAAATGAACTTACCTTGGAGCCTGGCAACAGTGAACTGAAAATAATTGTCAGTGGTGTTCTCTGTATATGGAATATGTCAAGGGAATAGATCTTAGAGTGACAGAGACAGAGTGGATATGGACAGAGACAGAGACATAGAGAAATAGAATGGGGTGATGAGATGATGGATGGTCTTGATTTTAAAACGTAAATGAAGAAAATATCTAATGTAATATTGAAAGAAAGAAAAAAAGAATCATTTTTACAATATTTCTTTTCTTCAGAACCCCATGCCTCATACACCAAATTCATACAGTTTCCGTTTGTGAAGCACGCTTGATACATCTAAAAAGAAAATGTGACAAAGAGTTGCAACAGAGAGTTTTGGAAGGGGCTAGACTGAAAGCCTAGCAGTTAATCACTTGCTCCCTACAAAACTAACATAAATGCCCTGTGGATGTAGAAATCATCTATTAGAGGATCACAGAATGCAGGGGAAGGATGCCCAGAGAAACCTGTCTAGAAAGATGACCCATACCAAGAAGCTTTTCCTCTAATTGAGAGACCTTGCCTCAGTGAAAAGATAGACAACACATTAGGGTCATTTCCTGAATCCACTTTGGGCTTCAACAAGTGTCTGCATGCACATGTAGAGGAAAAACCTTCATATATACTGTTCTTTCTCTTATAATTGCCAACACGCATGGTATCTCTTAAACACACACACACACACACACACACACACACACACACACACACACACACACACACATAAACACATGCAGAAAAGAAAAAAGTTCTGGAATAGGGAAGACTAGACAGAATGGCTAAAATAAGAAATAACAAAAGCCAATGCCACTGTTGCAGATTCTTGAAGCCACAACCAAAGCTTAGGTACTGCTTTTAATGGATGGCCTGCTGCAGACTGGCCTCAATCAGCCCTCCTCAATCTCTGGGAGAAATCGTTGTCCTGGTATAGGTGGGCAGGAAGCTGACATTTAAGTGTCAATCAGATACAAACACAGAGGGGGTGCTGTATCTGAATGTAATTTCTCAAAGAAATCATCAGATTATTAATATAGAAACAAATAGGGAAGTTGGTTTTCAAATCAGCCAGGTAAATGAGGTTACTGAATTCTTAAAGACTCATGTCCAAAATAGAGCAATAAAAACATAATGACTGGCAGGGACTGAGCAATAAAATAACTGAAATGAATTCTTCTCTAAAGTCAGCTATATTCTTTGAAGCTAGGTTTGAACACTTTATGATCACACCATGCAAATGGATTTCACACTCAAGCCATGGTTCTAATTAGGGAGTTTCTTTCTAGCTAATCTTCTCATGAATAATTCAAAACTGTTGTTCCCCCTCAAACCACAGCACAAGTTATTTCCTAAACCATTGTAAATTCCTGTATATGAGAGGGATTGTATGGGGGAATCTTTCTACTAACAACTAATGTAGCCTGCCATGCATAAGTATAACAAATATTCTAAACATACTTTCCTAAAGTTGTCCTGAGATTTCTAACTCTATGTAGTATATAGCAATGGCTGTCACAATCTCTCTTATAATACTAGAGGTAACTCTGGTTGTTACAGGTAACATTCTTACTGAATTCCAAGCCCAGGATCCGCTCAAGGACTACCTAGAATATTGGTGAAGGACAGGGAACAAAGTTGGATATTGCTTAGATATTTGCCAAGTCATTACTTGGAGGCACTTATAATAAAACAACATTGAAAGAAGTCACAAAGATTCAATCACTTACTAATGTAAGGACAAGTTTGATGCATTTTTTCCAGGATGGTTCCTGAAGACTTAGTTTCCATGAACTTTTTGACTAGGGACTGTGTCTAAATATTTAGAACTGTCACGGGAGTCACTACTGGGGTTTGTGTTCCAATGGCTGGTGTGCGTTTGTGTGTGTGTGTGTGTGTGGGTGTGTGAGTGCGTGTGTGTTTGTGTGAGTGTTGTGTGTGTTTATGTGTGTGTGTGTGTTTGTGTGTGTTTATGTATGTGTGAGTGTGGGTGAATATGACAACAAGCTAATGTTCATCTCTTAGTGATACTGTGAGCACTCTGCTGCCTATCTTAAATCATCACAGCTGTCAGTGTCTAAAGCTAACTGAATTCCAGAAAGCAATTTAGTAGATTTGATTAATGTCTCCTTACATCACATAGATATTTTCTACAGTGCATATAAGCACATATATTTTAGAATATACTGAAACTTAAAAATGTAAATTAAAAAAAAAACAAAAACCTCTACCAACTTCAAATTAAAAAAACACATTTATTTTAGAATTCTCTAGGATACTCGCAATTTCCTGTATTCCCTACTCATGATGTCCATATGTTAGCATCTTACAAATTTGTATGACAATAATGAGGAGAAAATAAAATTTGTAAGGAAAAAAAAAAGACAGTTTTGTCTTAGACTACTTATTAACAAATGCCTGGGCCACAAACTGTGGCTTATTCCCAGAATAACGTATTTAACACATTCAAAATATTTTATGTTTTGTACATTTTTAGTTACCCCTTTATCTATTTACTTAGCATCTTCCTAAATATCTCCCTTAGCATATGTGCCAGCATCTGTCCCTGAATCTGTTTATTCTCCTAATATTTCATAGAATACTCTCTTTTTGAAAAGTCTCACCTCATATTTTCTTCCTCAGCTCATTTGTCATACACATTATTTAATTGACAGATGATGTTTATAAGAGAGTCTCAAAATTTGGGGCACTAATAACAACTAAATATCTCATTTAAAATATATAAAGTAGGTTTTGTGTATGCCACATGGCTGCAGTACCTGGAATGGCCAGAAGAAGAAGTCAGATCTCCCAGACTTAGAGACAGATGCGAGGGTGCAAAGGGTTCTGAGCCATCTCTCCAGCCCCTCAATAACAAAGTTTTGTCACAGAAAAGATAAAAACGGACATTGCCATTTCTAAATTCTTTCACACTGTAGATATCAGTCCACACTCCTTTTAGTAGTCAAGAGACCTGGAGTATATTAACGTTTTCTTACTCCCACTTTTGAGGGTACTTACACCTGAATTTTCCCTAGTATAAGATTGTGAAGGAATGAATGGCAGATTTTCCAGGCTATTTGCTAACGGTATACCTGTTTTGGTCTACAGAGCTTCCATACACTATCCTGCATGCCCTTAATCTCTGACAACCCCCTTACCTTGTGGATTCTTACCTTTGGACACTGATTTACACTTTTTTTTGTGCAGCCATCAGTGTTTTGGCACTAACGGATTTTGTTCAGTAGGTGCTATTTAACACATAAAGATCCACTGAATTTTAAAATATTCATTGTTATAATCTAATTTTATACAGATAGTATTAAGATCTCGTATGGAATTCAAATGTTTCAACAAAAATGAATTGAATTTTGGACGTTGTGTAAACTTTTAAACAATCCTCTGGTTTTAAAATTTGGTGTGTATGTGTGTGTGTGTGTGTGTGTGTGTGTTTGTGTGTTACTCACCGTGGCTAAGTTTCCATCAACAAAATTTTCACAGACAAATCCAAGAATAGATTGGGGAGACTCAGAAACTTTCACCCCCAACAAAGGAGTTATTGGAAATTAATGGCTTCAGGTGAGAGGGCCAGTTTTCTTCATGGATTTGGCTAGTGAAAGGTTGCCCGTGTTCCAGTATATATTTGTCCCTACCCACACATATGTAGTCAGGACTAAATGGACTCAGCTATCTATATAAAAATGCACATGGACTTAAGGATAAGAGTGATACAGGAGAAGTGGGGAACATTTCAAGGAGGAGAAGATAGTGATGGATTTGCTCAAACTCATTTACATGTATGTAGAAAGTTCTTCACAAACAAATTTAAAACAAAGTAAATAAGTAAGTAATTAAATAAATAGACAAATAAATTTGGATGGACATACATATCAGATAGGATATGTGTGTGTGTGTGTGTGTGTGTGTGTGTGTGTGCACATGTGTGTGCATATAAGCATGTAGATATGTAGCACCTGTGACTAGAGGAATGCAATCATGCAGTATCTTTCTTTATGTCTCTCTGCCACTTTCCTATGATGCAGTGTGTTGATTAGAATATCTTTTGCCCATGGGATGTGGCACTATTACAAGGTGTTGGCTTGTTTGAGGAAGTGTATCATTGTGTAGGCTTGCTTTTATGTAGTGCACAATCTCTACCCAGTGACAAAAATCGATCCTCTTCTTTGCTACCTATGGCCACAAGATTCCACCTGGTTGCCTTCAGACTAAGATATAGACCAATCAGTTCCTTCCCCAGCACCTCCTCTACCTGGATGCTGCCATGCTTCCTACCAAGATCAAAATGTACTGACCCTCTGAAACTGTAAGACAACCTCAATTAAATTTTCCCTATAAGAGTTTCTTTCCTGAGTCATGATGTCTCTTCACATCAATGAAACCCTGTAGAACATACGCAGTATGTTAGCCTGATTTTAATGCTTACAAGATGATTGCAACCAGCATGCAAAGACAAAGTAAAGATGACAAATGAGTTTCTGTATTTTTTGAACTTCTGAATTTTTGAATGAATATGGGGATTGGGAAAATTAAAAAGTTATGGGAAGGAGAAAGAGAGGATGCAAAGACCTATTGGGCACCTGTCACTTGCTTTTGCAATCAATATTTTTATTTTAAAACAACACCAACAACTAAAACAACCAACAACAGGGCATCCATACAACAGATTCACAGAGAAGACACCAAAGGGCATTACATTCTTGTAAATCATTTTCCAGCTAATGTCTGGTGTATTGAGCCTAAGGATTTTACTGTCAAACCCTGATGATTAATCACTAGATTGTATCCCCTAACACAATGATGAATGACACTGTGGTCAACAGGACAGTTAAGTAAATAGATTGTTTTTCACACTGTCAGTTTGAATTGTTACTATATATCCCAGTTTTTTTTGCATTTTATCTCCATAAGTGTGTTCTTTTCAGCCCCATTTGCTACATAGAAAACGGAATCTTTTACATTGTATTTCATTTAGTGTGCACAATGGAACCTAAAGACTAATTTAGTCCATTTCAAAGTAGAGCTCTCTGTTCTCTTTTCAAAATTGAAATTAAACTGTTTTCAAAATGTTTTGCACTTGCCTGGCTTAGTTTAATTAAGATTGTGGGGTGGGAGGGATTTCTCCCACATTCTCAGTTGTCTCAAACTGGAAAAACTCTCTAGAAAGGTTGTGGAACCTTTGTGACTGTGCCCTAGCAGAAGGAGGTCACTGGCGCAAGAAGGAGGGAACTGGCTAGTTCTGACCTAAATCTTGGCTTCTAAATCCAACCAAATGTGAGAAGGGCCCATTCAGGCTCTTAATGCCACAGATGAACTTGTTGTTTCCTACTATGCTGTCCTTATCATGCCAGTCTTTCCCTGGTGAGTTTTTGCCATATACATCTCTTCCTGTACATTCATTGTGTCAGGAGTTTTGACAACTTAACTTAAAAATAATTATTGTAAGTGTACATCTGTCTCTCCACCTCTTCCCCTACCCATACCCCTCTCCCCTCCTTCCTTCCTTCCTTCCTTCCCTCCTTCCCTTCCTCTCTCTCTCTCTCTCTCTCTCTCTCTCT
>OFHA01001808.1_pt1 | contig 13681 bp, 10 predicted proteins | sample 1521891 | NCBI WGS metagenome assembly OFHA01 (sample SAMEA3504089, study PRJEB24116) | mouse gut metagenome | biome: mouse gut; feature: mouse-associated habitat; material: faeces | place: Denmark | collected 2011 | reverse complement strand
CTATTGTGCCATGAAAATACTGCCGTATCAGGATGAGGCATTTTCAAAATACCGCACAGAAAGCGTACAGGAATTCCGATTTGCACTTAGTAGTCAGATCCGGGAACAGGTATTTTATGCCCTTTTCGTGGAAAATATCGAAAACCACATAAAATCAAATACAATGATGAATGCCCTAAAACAATTGATTCAGCAACGAGGGTATCATCTATAAAGTTGTAAAGTCGTGAATATCATAAAAACAGTTAAAAGTTGAAAATAATACTCTTCCAACCGTACTTTTTCCAGTATCATTTTCTCCGGCTATCACTGAAATTCCATCTATCCTTACAGAAGCCTCAGTTATTTTTCCAATATTTTGCAAATATAGTTCCATTCTGTGCACCTCCTCTGTTATTTATGATATTATCGTGTCAGGATTTTGATGCCAATCTAACTTTTCTTCTTCCCAAGCTCCTTCTTAATCTCTTTCACCATATGTACTGGTCCATACACAAACAGGCACCTGAGAGTACGGTATATGGGCGACATGGAATCATGACTGACTTTTTTGGTTACGCCTTGATGTTCAATTTCCTTATTCGACGCATAACAAGCCATCCGATAAAGCATCACTTCATAATATGGTGTCTGCTTTGCGTAGTCCCAATATATGCTTGCAAAATCTCCCTCTGGGAACAGCCATGGTTTCTCAGGTCCCGCATAGTGTATAATTTTCGGGTGTTTTCTTGCCTCCATATATTCCAAATAAAGCCATTCTGGTGCGAGACGGATAATCTGCTTTATTCGCACTCCTGCATAATCGTACATTACATTCCAGCTCATATCCAGTATCTTGACCTTGTGTTCACATAGCTTATTTAGTATGTCCTGATCAAGCAGCTGCCATTCCTTAGATGCTGCCACATCCAGTATTTCTTTTGTCGTAAATGTCCTGCGGAATTCTTTCAGGTTCATGAGCAGCGTGCCTGCCTGAAAATAATGGTAGGGGTTTTCCAATGCAAGTTCTTTATCCATATATGCCTTTTTATCTGGTTGAAAACCATTATACAAACCTGCGGTGTCTGGATCGTATGCTGCCGCCAGAAGATATCCTTCTACATCCGTATGGTATAGCTCTGCCAAATCTGCCACCGCTATCATATCGACATCTATGTACAATATCTTGTCGTAAGAATACAACATTTCCGGCAAAACAAGTCTGTAGTAAGTCTCCACACTAAAATGCCCCCTTGTATACAAATCATATCCATCCAAAAGACTTCCGGGGTCTGTAAAACGAAGCGAGAAATTCTTTTTCTCTTTTAGTGTGTCCAGTAAATTCTTTTTGTTATCCTCCCTAATATCATGGGACAGCACGAGAATATCATAATTATTTGTTTCTGATGCGTGTTCCCTTATGGACAACAGAAGAGTGCTGATATAGGGCGCATAGTAATCGTTTGTAGCAATGACAATCGGCACATTTTTTTCAGTAAATGCCGGTTCAATTTTCTCAGGTATATCCACGTTCATGAAAAGCGTTCTTTGCAGCTCACAGGTCTTATATTTTCCTGTATTTTTCAAATAAATGTAATAAATACCAAACAGACGCTCCCCCAGATATCCACTGATACGTTTCCCATCAATTGTATACTCTGAATAGTCACGTCTCTTTTCATGTTCCTCCAGAATCGTGAAAAGCCATTCGCTATACTGGTGAAACAGCTCTCTGGTCATAATAAACATATTACAATAATAACCCAATGTATCTTTATAAAAATAGCGGTATGCTATGTCATAGAAATCTGGGTATTTTTCTTTAATAATGTCCAGAAGGACTTCAATGTCCTCCTTATATTGGTATGGAGTCAATACATACTGGTCAAAATTATTGTGCAGGTCAGAATTTAATTCAGGCAGGTTTACTGGTGGAGTCGCTATGATATCGTACTGTTTTATCTTCCTAGTCATGACATCCTTATCCAGATTCAGCTTGTTTAATGCATTGTCTGTCAGATATTCCATCTCGACATCCTGAAATTTATTGGTTTCAAATGTCTCATCTGCAAACGACATATATCTGCGGTAATGAAAAAAACCATAATAATCAGCCTCTTCATGTTTCCAAGCCCAGTATTGAGCTGTCAGCTCGCAATAACTCTGGTTTTTCTTTGAAATATTTTCTCCTTCATCATCATGAAGCATTCCATCAAATCTTGTTTTACTCTTTGCAGCCCCTACCTGAATCGGATAAAGCAGGTCATGCTTTGGCAAATAACATTTCTTATGACATGAAATGTATATTTTGATATCTTCTTTCATCTGTAATCCCCTCTCATATTGCTCCCTATATATTCTCGCACAGCAATTAACTCATATATTTTTCGTACTCATCAAGTACCTTATCTGTATCACCGATATCTTTAATCAGTCCATCATCAAGCCACATTACCCTGTTACAGAGTTTCCTTAATGTTTTGATATTATGTGAGACAATGATAACAGTTCTGTTTTTATCGTTAATTAATTCCTCCATTCTTGCAAGACTCTTCTTCTGAAAGTGTTCATCACCGACACTTAAAACCTCATCGACCAGTATAATATCCGTTTCAAGGCTTGATGTAATTGCAAATGCAAGTTTAGAGTACATACCACTGGAATACGTTTTTACAGGCATATCTATAAACTTTCCAAGCTCAGAAAACTCAATAATATCTGCCTCTTTGCTTTTAACCTCCTCTTCCGAAAAGCCTAACAACATCCCCGAAAGAAAAATATTACTTCTCCCAGACAAGGTATCTTTAAATCCAACTCCCAGTGACAATAAAGAAATGGCATTGCCTTTTAAGTCTATTTCTCCAACATTAGGAGAAAACACTCCTGCAATTGCCCTCAGCAAAGTAGATTTCCCACTTCCATTTTTTCCGATTATTCCAAGGATTTCTCCTTTCTCGACATTAAATGATACACCTTTTACAGCTTCAAAAATTTCTGCTTTTTCAGCATCACGTTTCAATAAATTTCTCTGAATAGAAAACTTTTTCATCATTTTATAATGAATTTGAACATCTTTTACCTCAATTGATATTTCTTTAGCCAATTTTTCCACCTCACTCTTAATACTATACCATCTTTACATAGTCGTTTTCATTCTTATATATCAATTTCAAACCAATCACCGACAAGGCAATCGATATCACCAGCCATATTGTAAGCATAATACAAGACGGTGTTTCATTATAAAGCAGCGATTTTCTTATACAAAAAAGTAAATGTGCAACTGGATTCATTCTCTGAAGAAGATATCCATGTGGCGCGGGAAAAGATTCTTGCACATTATAAAATATTCCAGTCAAAAAATAAACAAAGTTAAGTATAATGCCCAATGCATTAGTCAGGTCACTGACATATACACCAAAATGCATGATTATAAGGCTGCATCCAAAACAGAATATAAAATATACAAACAAAATCGGAATAACAAATAAGACATTTATCCCTACAGGTACCCTGAAAAAGATTAACATTATTATAATTATCCCGAGATTAATCATCATTTTAAATGCTAATACGAGCATTCTCTGCAACACTAAAATATATTTTGGCATATATACCCTTGAAATAATATGCTGGTTTCCTCTTATCATTTCCACACTCGTCATAACAAGTCTATTAAAAAAGTCCCACATCATAATTCCAATTAATATAAAAATGGGAAAATATGCTACATCTGTTTTAAATGCCACTCCAAAAACCAATGCATAAATAATCATTGTACAAAATGGCTCAAGTATCCACCAAAGCCAGTTCAAATAAGAATTGGCAACCTCCGCCTTTAAATCACATTTTGCAGAATACACTGCAAATCCCCAATACTGTTTTAGTTCTCTAAAAAACCTCATTTTCCTACTCCTCATTTTGTCTATTAAATATGAAACTTCATCCACAACCTCGTCAGCCATCCGATACGCCCCCTGCCTGCATAAAGCTGGCAGATTACCACGTTCCTTATATATCCGGCATGTTCTTTCAATTGCTCTCTGGCCAGTTTTTCATACTTTCTACAATATTTCTTTTCTATCTGGGCACATCCATAGGCATGTGTCTGAATCTTCACTGCCTGAAGAATATCCCACAACATCTGATCTTTATACTTCGCTGTATAGTTATCAAGCAGTTTAAATATCTGAAAATGCACAAACAGCCTATTGTCGGTACATGATGTGTCCTGCCCTTGCCTTCCTATCCTATAATTGTACAGATACTCCGGTATACACACAGCGCTTTTTGCTGCAAAAAGATATTCTGTCCGAAATGGCAGATCATCAAACATCCGCAGTTCTTCATGAAATCTGATTTGATGTCTGTCCAGCACAGATTTCTTGTAGAGTGCCCGCCAGATTGCAACCCGTGTGCTGACTGCAAGAAGGCGTACATGCACTGGATGATACTCTCCCAAAAGATACCTGCCGGATAAACAATCTGATTTGACTGGTGCTGTTTGGCCTGTATCTTCATAATATTCCTGATATCCGCAATACGTATAGTCATAGTTCCCAAGCAGCGCCCGCTTGAGCAGACTGCGGAACATATCATTTGAAATAAAATCATCCGCATCCACAAATCCTATATATCGTCCCTTTGCCGACTCTATTCCTTTGTTTCTGGCAGACGCGCAGCCTCCATTCTTTTTCTGTATGAGGCAGATCCTCGGATCTTTTTTTGCATACTGGCTGACTATAGCTGCCGACTCATCTGTTGAGCCATCATCTACAAAAAGGTATTCGGCATAAGGCGCTTTCCATTGGGTCAGGCTTTCTATACACTTTGGAAGATATGCCGCAACATTATAAACAGGCAAAACAACAGATAACTCTATATCTGTTGTCAATTTGCTCCACTCTAAGATCTCATGTTTATATTCTATATAAATATGCTGTGCACTGCCTCTGTGGTTTTCCCAGAAGGAGAAGTAATCCTCCTCCGCAGCCATTCTTCCAATAATATACTTAACAGGATGACCAGTCAGGTTTTCAATATCTTCTGCCCTGTTATAGTCTAACAAAAGCATATCCACTGAAAGACTGCGTTCCATAACATCAAATATATTACATATTTCTACCTTGTAAGAATATAACATACTATGCGATTTTGTCAATGTTGTTCTTGACGGCAGCATACAATAAATATTTTCCACATTTGTATATTTTTTCAACAGCGGAATAATATTATAAAAGTATTCTGTATACGGCATAATTATTGCACTCTCTACCCCGTCGAATGACATTCGTGATATATAATTTTCAAACTGCTTCATTTTCTTATAAACTTTCTTATCATCTTTTTCAATATCTGTTCACTGGCATCCCGATAGAGATAATCGTAAAATACACTCAATAACAATCTATGTCTTATTACAAACAGGAAAATATAATATTGCCGTACCTCCGACTTTACGAGATACCTTTTCGCATGACGGTACAGTATCCGATCGCACGATCTTGGAACCGCTTTAAAAAATTGGTGCAATTCCAGCACCAATTGCCTGCGTATCTCCGTATCTGCAAGCTTCACTCCCTCATTCGCAAAGCTAACCATAATACGCATCACTGCATAAATAAGTTCTTTGTCTGGTTTGTTCAAATATGGCAGCAAATCATTGTAGACTGTAATTAAATCCAGCCTGTCTTTCCCTCTTGAGGCTGTAATCTGGTATTCACTGCCTTTACGATAATAAAATCCAGTACTCCCCACTCCCATACACTTTCTGCAATGTGTCATCAGGTAAAAATGCGGAGCGATATCTTCCCATTTTACATGTTCATGAAAACGGAACCGAATCCTTCTTACAAATTCAGTCAGTAATACTTTTCGACATTGGCTGACATCAGTCCTATAAAGCCTTTTATCCTTCTGGGGATTTGTACATATTCCGTCTTGCGAAAATATACTGTTAAAGAGCGGCTCATCATACCACGGCTGCACGCATTTGCTATTTTCATCATAAATTTCAGGAAGCGTAAGAATTATCTCCGGTTTTTCTTTATCACACTTTTGTATTTGGTCTACAATATTCTTAACATAGTCTGCTTTTATCCAGTCATCACTGTCAAGAAAAGAAATATACGCAGTGTCTGCTAAATCCATACCACTGTTTCTCGCACCGCCAAGTCCTTTATTCTGCTGATACAGATATCTGACCTTTAGCGGATATTTTCGTACATATTCTTGTGCTATATCTTCTGTCTTGTCTGTAGATCCATCATTTACAATGATTATCTTCCAACTCGGGCTTATCTGCCGCACGATGCTGTCTAACGTGGTTGCCAATGTATTTTCCGCGTTGTATGCTGGCACTATAAAAGTAAGTTGTTCATTTCCCATATGAGCCCTGTCTTTCCCGTGTAATTATAATATTTTCCAACTTGCCGCTTCGTGTATTCCGAATCGCTGCATTTACCAGTCTTCTTTCATACTTCCAATCATAACCATCTTTTTTTATCAATCCAAACAACCAGTTTCTAAAAATCACATGAAAAAACAAATCAAGATAATTAACGCTCTTGTCAATAAAATTCCCATGTTCTTCCACCATCAGCATCCTGTTTCGGACGGCATAATAGTCCTTCCAGTCGTATCTTCTGGGTTTTGCAACAGATGTTCTTTTTGTTTTATGATCTAATTCTGCTGCGGTTACTACAAGAAATCTGGTGTGCTGATGAATCCTCAATGAATATTCGGTATCATCATACCAGATAAAATATTCCGCGTGGGGCAGTCCGATCTGCCTGACCAAATCCATGTCCAAGACCATCCCGCAGAAAGATGCAATATCACATGCAAAACAGGGCTGCCTGTATTGCTGTTCTGTACAGTTTTTTGACATGAGCCCTGTTTTTTGCAGATTTCGTCTATGAAATGTATCAATTTTCCCGTCTGTCCTGAGCGTCCCTGCAAATGCCTTGTATTGTGGCTGTTGCTGTCTTGCCTGCAAGATCTGTTCCATATAATCTCCGGCAATCATTGCATCGTCATCTATGATAAGTATGCAATCGACATCTTTTTCTAAAGACCTCTCTATGCCTTTCGCAAAACCTCCTGCCCCACCTATATTGTGTGACAGACTGATAATGTCGAAACGTTGGTCTTTTTTACTTAATTCCTCAAGATAACTGAGTGTATTGTCTGTAGAGGCATTATTTACTATAATTATGCTGTCAGGAATTGCGGATTGCCCCTCTACCTTTTCAACGCACTCCCGCAACAGGATTTCCCTGTTATGTGTCACAATCACTACTGCGTATTTTGTATCTGTCATGAAAACCTCTCTTATGATTCTCTGCTTTTGATTTTTGTTCTTCTACGGCAGTATCGCCTTATCCGCTAAAGCGTTGTGTTCACAAGCATTCTATCACAATTTTTTAAGAAACGCTATTCAAATTTCAAAATTTGTGATAAAATTAGGCAGTTTCTATATTTATGCTAACATATTTGTTCAAAATTAAAAGAAATTGGAGGATTCTTATGAAATATTATATTGTACAATACAAAGAACATTTTATAAGATTAGTCCTAAGCATACTGGGTATACTGTTTGTATTTTTCTTTTCATATAGTACATCTCCTTTATATCCTGATTATTATGGCGGGGACTCTGCACAATTTCTTACAATCGGCAAGGAATGGATGCTGGGAAAAATCCCCTACAAAGAACTGTTCGATCACAAGGGTCCCTTTATTTTCTTTGTTGACATGCTCGGTTTTATTATTACTGGAAACAAATTTGGCATTATTATTATCCAATCCATTTTTTCAATAATTACAGTCAATGGTCTCTTTGATTTAGCAAAACTCAGATTTAAAAGCAACCGGTACGCTATTCTAGTAATTGTTATCTCCATGATCATATATAAACGCAATTATATTGATGGAAATGGCGTAGAGGAATATTGTCTGCCTTTCATTGTTGTAAGCACCTATTTTCAGATGAAATTTCTGTATCAGAAACTTCATCAGCATGCACCTTATACAGCAGTATTTTATGGAATCACTTTTGGAATATGTGCAATGACCAGAGTCACCAACGGCGTTATGGCTGGTACTGGTGTACTTGTAATATCAATAATGCTACTCCTCAAAAAGCAATATATAAATTTGATTTGGAATGCACTGGGATTCCTTCTCGGTTTTATGGCAGTTTTTGCTCCCTTTGCACTCTATTTCACATGGAATGATTGTTTTCACGATTTTATTTATGGTACATTCATTTATAATTTTGAGTACGCACATGAAATGTCCTCATGGATCAAAAATTTTAATTTTAGCAGCTTTGTTACATTCTTTAAGTTTTATTTCCCTTATTGGTGCATTGCAATTGCAGCCATTCTGGCATTTTGGCGCAAGGCAAACCACATTGCATTGTTTTATACTCTGACTTTTGCCTTGGAGACATATCTCTTTCTAAGCGGCCAGCTTTTCCTACAATATCCTGCCATTTGTGTCCCACAGGTGACTTTGCTTTTGAACGAACTAGTCCCGCTCGACATAAAAAAATCCGTCAAAGGAATTGCTACACTAATCGTTTTACCTGTTATCATGGTAATTTGCGCCTACTCTATAAGAAATATGACTGAAGCTTTCAGCATGTACCATGTGTACCATGATCTGAAAGATGCCCGTGGAAGCTATGAATCCCTGCTATGCCAGATTCCAGAGGACGAGTCCGATTCCTTTATTGCGTATGGCGACAACCGTTTCAAGGAGCTTTATCTGGCATATAATCTAACGCCATCTTACAAATATTTTGTCATTCAGGAATGGCACGCATCATTTAGCGACTTTGTAAAAAGCGATATTCACTCGGTTTTCAAAAATGGTAGTGCAAAATGGATCATTACCGCCGGTGAGACGGAAATCATTTCAGATGTACTTGCAGAACGCTATGAGGTTTATGATTCCATAGACGACTATATACTCTACAAAATGCGTTAAATCCATTTAAATGCAATTTCGTCTGGAAGTTCATAATATCGTTTCATCCATGTTTCAATATATTCATACCCTTCCTGATAAGGCATCATCTGTGCATAAGTATCATCCTTTAATCTGTACAAAACAACGGTTTTAACAGTTTGGCTTTCTTTATACTCCTTTTGGGCAGATATCAATATTTGATTGTTTCGCTGGTTTATTTCATAATTCGCCCTATATCCTGCCATCACAACCGCCATGTTACAAACAGAATAGATTGTCAAAATAGTTACACTAGCAGCCAGTCCGGCAAAATTTTTCTGGCATCCTTTCATGTTTCTGTACAAATAAACAATACACTCTGCCAACAAAATATGCAACACAAATTCAAACATTGTATGAAGCCGAAGTGGTATTGCAGGTGATGCTACCATTATAGCCTGCGTGCAAAGACCAGAAAGAAGCAAAGACAATAAATAATAGTTTTCCCGTCTATAATAAAAAAACACTAGAATAGGTATAAATATAACCAGCCAAAGCCCTCCAATGATTACTCCCACTTCCTTAGGCATCGGAAGCGCTGCTTCAATCAGCAGGCACAGTGAAAATACAGCCGTTATACCTGCTACCGCCCTGCTCTTAAAATATGCTGCGGCTGCTCCTCCACAAAAAATACTGAGAAAGAAGATAAAAACACAGTTATAAAGTCCCACATTATCATTAATTATATAACCTATGTTATTGATAGTTCTTGACAAAATACTGCTGTTATAAAATGCATTATAAATACCTGATTGGGCTCTTATCATATTTCCCGGTGCAAGAATCGTAATAGCACCACCCGTTATTGCACTAATGCACAATCCATATTTAAACCATATATGTTTTAAATTTTTTCTCAGATAGCCGAATACTAATTGAAAAACATAAAAACTTATTGTCATGACTGCAATCTGTTCTTGCGAAAAAGCAGCAAGAAATACAAGCAAAATACACATTGCCTTTTTTAATTTTGTTGTATGTTCTTGAATATTTAAATACAGACAGACACTGCCTAAAAAAGAAAGCATTGGCCATACATACAATACACTTGCTGAGAACCAATACACCCCATCTCGCAATGTTTTTATATGAATCATACCATATAAAACCATTGCTAACGCTGTACATTTGCAAGGGCACGCCTTCGTCAGATTAGCGGTAATCTTTGCAGACACCATAATAATTGAAGTAATAATCAAAGCCTGTATTAGCTGAATTAAGGGTAATCCGCCTACACGAAGTATGACAATCTCGAAGAAAAAATATAAGATCCTTCCTCCCCAGTTAAAGTAGTGGAACTTCAAAAACTGAAGAATATCACTGAGCCCATACTGCATTCCTGCATGATTGTCAAAACCTGCATAAGACAAACTGGCATAGCCATAATCATCAAAATATATATAAATATAGTGGTGCTGTACAAAAATTAGTAGCACAATCACAATACTTATGAAAAGCAAAATTTTTTTCTGTATATTTTTCAAATTCATCTTCTCAGTCACCCCATCATAGGACACAACAAGTCACAGCTTGTCCCCTATCCGTTTCCATCAAAAAAACACTCAAGCCATGTTTTATCTTTTGTATAGACAGTTAATCTTAAACTTCCATGACTTGAATGTTCTCTTTTTGATTATAACACATATTTTATTAGATGTCTCTATATATTTAGAAATTTTTTTTATTTTCCTCATAAAACACTATCGAATACTCTTACTAAAAACACATCCTTACTTAGCAAAACATAACTTTTCCCTTATTCGAACTCAATCCTCCCCGTATCCTTATTTCGATATAACCGATACCCCTTCATCGGAAAGTCTGCAAACTCCTCCACTGTATCCGCCTTAAAGCGAATCCCATACTCCTCTTTCACAATCAAATAATCTACCTTTGTCAATTCTTGATATGATTCATAGGGAAAATAGCAAGGAACCTTTTCAGTTCCCAAGTCTATTGCAGAAGCTTCGATCAGATCACGCTCTGTCACATAGAAATCCCTGTTAATATACGTGTCAAACAGCCTGCTGTCCTCTGACTCCCAGCCGCCGTCAGAAACCAACAGTATTGTGCCATCAAGATTCTGAAGATATACATCGGCTTGTGCTGCCTGTGCACGCTGTTCTCTTGTGACAGAATAGCGATATATGCTTGCTGCATATCCTGCTGCGCTGTTAATAAGATTGATACAGAGAAACGTTACTGCAAACATTTTGATAAAGCGCTCCCGATTTTTTAATAACAGCTGTGCACCAAAGATGAGCACAACTACCATCAGTACACGAACAACAAACTGTATCCAATTAGCTTTGCCTATAAACCGAATAAAAAATTCATAATACACCAGCATCGTATTGTCCACCAGATAGCTTCCGCCGCCTGCACCAACTAAAATAAAAACTGTGGAAAATAAATAAATTGCAATTTGCCATAACCTATTACGAAACAGATTGTTGTCTAATTGTTTCAGGTGACAAAGCATTCTGATATAAAGAGGAATCACGAAGGGTTCCAGATATCTTACATGCTGCCGTGGAGATCTTTTTCCAAATTCCTCTGGAAGTGTAATCGTATACGCAATTGTGGCACACCCAATCAAAACTGCCATCAGCAAAAACAGATCGAACCATGACTCTTTTTTATTTTTATCAAAGCAAAAGATTGGTACTAAAATAGGAAATACACCCAATGCAATTACTGCAAATAAGGAATCATAAACAAATGCATACAGCAGATAACCTATTTTCTCTGGATGTTGGAGAAGGGAAAGCCCTCGAACCCCTGAAAGGTTAAAACTGCTGTAAGAATTTTGCATTCCATAAAACAGTGTCATCTTCATTGCCAGAAAACAGACCAAAAAGACCCCAACAAAAGCTAACACTCCAAGCAGCTCCCTTTTGTATGAGGAACGTTGCATCAATAGGCGAACGGCTGTTGTCAAAAAATATGCCAAAACAAAATAGAGGGCAATTTCCTTACACAGATATGACAAATAACACAAAAATCCCAGCAGCAGATTCCAACGAATCCTTTCATTTATTTTTTCTGAATGCCATGTGCACCACACACAGTAGATCAACCATAACGAAAGCGGCAGATAGACAACCTCGCTCATAAAGTATATACTATCAAGCAGTGTTGGCAGCGTTGCCCAAAACACCAAAATAACATAGGTTTCTCGTCTATCTAACAGCATTTTTCGGCACAACGCATATGCTGGAAATATAGAACTTGATATAATAACACTATTGATGTATCCAATCAGCCGAATCTGAAGCGCGGAGGATTTTGCCAGAAATGCCGGCATGATACAGATACTATACAAAATTTTTTGAAAATCTGTATCCAGATGATGTATTTGTAATCCCTGTCCCTGAAAAAGACTTCTTGCTATGCTCACATATCTCAATTCATCAGGATAAATGCGCAGCGCCTTTGGAAAGTCGCCCAGCGCTGACCTAAGTAACACACTGCCTGCAAACAGCAGAAGTACTATTATGTGCCATCTATTATTTTTTATTCCTTCTTTCATCTCTACCCCTTAATCCCCTTTAACATTCGTTCCAATCTGGTCAGTGTCTGCGAGCGCAGCGTAAACAATAAAATCCAATCCAGCACAATCTCAGCATAATAACTTGCCAGTGTATGACGGCCGGACAGAATTTTTAAGATAACCTGCGGTTTAATCTTTCCCTTTTTTACATACTTGGAAGCTGTGATACACTCCTCAAAATTACGCCCGTAAATCGTATTGTCATAATATCGGCGAATGGTCTTTCTTGTTTTCCTGATCTGACTGCTTGTCAGGTTGTGAATCGCCTCGAGATACTGTTTGCAAAAAACCGCACTCTTTAGCAGTCGAAGCACCTCTTTGTCGCGGACGCTTCCCGCAACGCTGTGATACAGATCCTCAAAACAAAGCTGCTGTTTTTCTGCCAGATTTTCTATATATTTATGTGCATATGTTTCCGAATTTAAATTCACACGCCAGTAATATCCTATGTGTGCGATGGTGCTGACACGTTTTGCTTTAGCGAGCGCTTCTGTCTTGACCAGCAGATCGTCCTCAAAGTTTACATAGGCCCTGAATTGAAGATCATGTTTTTTCCAGAAATGCATTCGGAACATGCAGGACCATATATGAGGATAACGATTGTTATTCCCCATTTTGATAGGAGGGGCAAATCCATTAAATAACAATGGGTATAATAGTTCCTCTAAAATCTGACCGTTATCATAACAGGCGTCCTCAGACAATTCAAAAGCAGAGCACTTTCCGTCAATGCTCCGCCCGACACTGCACATGCACAGTTCACTGCCATCCTGCTCCATACGCGCAATCTGCTTTAAATAACACTTGCTATCTACAATATCATCCTGATCGCAAAAGCATAGATACTTGCCGGATGCCTTTGAGATGCCATAGTTTCTTGCTGACACCGTTCCACCGTTCTCTTTGCTGTAGATACAAATGCGGTCATCCTGCTGTTGGAGCTGCTGACAATATATCAGGCTGTTGTCTGTAGAGCCGTCGTCAATGATCAGCACCTCAATATTTCGGTACTCAGACTGCAATATACTTTTTATTGTTTCTTTGATATATTTTTCCCCGTTATATACAGGGAGAATCACACTTACTTTTTCATTTTCTTTCATTGTTGTGCCGATGTTCTCTATGGAATCTTCT
>OFHA01001803.1_pt1 | contig 13699 bp, 10 predicted proteins | sample 1521891 | NCBI WGS metagenome assembly OFHA01 (sample SAMEA3504089, study PRJEB24116) | mouse gut metagenome | biome: mouse gut; feature: mouse-associated habitat; material: faeces | place: Denmark | collected 2011 | reverse complement strand
TTAGCGATTAGTTCACCGCAGCGTTGCCCCAGTCCGCTCAGTCCCCTGCCGCCCCACCCAGAGCCTTGTCGACAGTCACGCACACGTCCGCGTAGCCACAGCCCCACAGATCACAGCAGATCATCAAAACTGGTTGAAAACTTCTGGCATTTGTATACAATAGATAGTGCCAGAAATCAATCAAAGAAATGAGGGAATCAATATGACGGATCAGTATGCAGATCTGATCAGGATCGCGAAACGGGAAAACAATCAAAAGAGAAGTTATCTTGTCGTAAACCGTCTGCAGGGGAAACATCTTCCGGTAAAGCCTGCGCAGGCGCTGGAGATGTTTGGGCGGCTGGCGGACGGTCTGCAGGGAATCTGTGCCGCGGGGAAAACGCTTGTAATTGGATTTGCGGAAACAGCGACGGCAATTGGCGCGGCTGTTGCGATGAAAACAGGCGCCTGTTATATACAGACGACGCGGGAAGAGATTGCGGGAGCAACGTATCTTTATTTTTCAGAGGAACATAGTCATGCGACGCAGCAGCGGCTTGTAAAAGAAGATCTGGACCGGATTCTGCCGCAGACAGACTGTGTGATTTTTGCAGAGGACGAGGTAACGACAGGAAAAACCATACAAAATCTGATTCATGTGCTGCAGCAGGAATATGCGATGCCGATAACGTATGTGGCGGCCTCGGTGATCAACGGGATGAATCCGGAAGCGCGAAACGTTTATAAAGACCAGGGCATAGAGCTGCGTTACCTTGTGAAAACCGAACAGACGGAAGATACCATGAACCTGCAGAAATATGTACGGAAAGGGTCTTATCGGAATCTGATGCAGAAAAAGGAAGGTGCAGCGACTGTGAAAAATGAAGCGGAAGTCAAAGAACTGTATGCAGACGGCTGTTTAAATGCAAGGAGGCTGGTAACTGCCGATGCATATGCGGCTGCCTGCGATCACCTGTGGCATGAGATCGACGGCTGGCTGCATCGGCAGTTTTCGGGAAGGATACTTGTACTTGGCACGGAGGAATTTATGTATCCGGCGCTGTATGTCGCGCGTCAGATTGAAAAAAGCGGCGCACAGGTCTTTTTTCACGCGACGACAAGAAGTCCGATTGAAGTATATGAAGAAGCGGATTATCCGTTTCATGTGCGCTATGAACTGCCTTCTTTGTACGATAAGAACAGGCGGACATTTCTGTACGATATTGACAGATATGATCTGGTGCTGATCGTTACCGACGCATGCGGCAGCGACACGGAAGGACTGGATGCGCTGGCGCAGGCTGTGGCATACAATAATCATAAAATATATATAGTCAGGTGGTGTTGATGTGCGAAGCTCTTATCAGAAGGAAGATGTCATACTGTTATTAAAGGATATTACAGGGATGGTGCAGCCGCAGCCGGCAAAAGAACGGGAGCGGCTGATACAGTCCGGCAGACATTACTGTGAAATGCTGCCGGTGGAATATGTTCCCACCGAAAAATATATGCAGGTATATGAAGAGTCGTTAAAAATGTATGCGGCGCCGACAGCTGAGGCAGTTGCAGGACTTGCAGAAAAGATACTGCGTGACAGAGGGCCGGACACAGTGCTTGTTTCACTGGCACGTGCAGGTATTCCGGTTGGTATTTTGTTAAAATGGTATCTGAAATTAACGCATCAGCTGGATGTGGAACATTATGCCGTTTCGATTATACGGGGCAGAGGGATCGATCATAATGCGATGCGGTATCTGCTGCAACGATATGAACCGCGTCAGCTGCTGTTTGTGGACGGATGGGTCGGGAAAGGAGCGATTTTCAGCGAGCTGAAAAAAGAAATGGCCGCTTATGAAGGGGTATCGCCAGAGATCGCGGTATTAGCGGATCCTGCAAATGTTACAAAGCTGTGCGGTACGCACAAAGATCTGCTAATTCCAAGCTCCTGTTTAAACTGTACGGTGTCAGGTCTGATCAGCCGGACCTTTTTAAGAAGCGATGTGATCGGAAAAGAGGATTTTCATGGAGCCGTTTATTATGGGGAACTGGAAACGGCGGATTTGTCCTATGCGTTTCTTCATGCGATAGCGGCGCATTTTCCAATAGCGGCGCATTTTCCAGATGTGCGGATCACGGACCCGGTAGCAGAAACGGCGCATGGCACAGGTCTGGAGGAGGTCAGAGAACTTGCGAAGGCGTTTGGAATTACGGACATTCACCTGATAAAACCGGGGATTGGAGAGACGACGAGGGTATTGTTAAGACGGGTCCCCTGGAAAGTGCTGGCAGATGTGCATTGCAAAGAAGATCCGGCGCTTCGGCATATCTTTCGTCTGGCAGAAGAAAAACAGGTTCCGATCGTATATTATCCGCTGCGGCATTATAAGTGCTGCGGACTGATTAAAAAAATGGGAGATATTTAAATTGCGCAGGACGGCCGCGGGGTATGCCTAAAAAAGTGCGAATTGTGCCGATATGCTGAAAACAGCGTATTTTGTGGTATAATTTTGTCAGAAAAATTTCTTAATCAGATCAGATAAATCAGATAAAGATTCGTTCGAAATGATTAATCAGGGAGGCATACAAGGATATGTTAGGTGGTTCCGTCTTTATGGCATTTCTTCGTTTTACGATCAGTCTTGCGGGAACGGTTTTGCTGTTTTCGCTGATGAGTGAATCACGATTTCACACAAAAAAGACCGTGATCTGTTATGGGTGTTTTGGCCTGGTTTTGGTACTGGCGGCATGCGTGTGGTACGTTGCAGACTGGGAGAACTGTGTGCGGATGGTCGCTTTTGTAATGTTTATATGTTTTGCAGTCTTTGCGATCTGGATCAGCAGCGATCCGATTTTTTTATCGATGTATAAGCTGGCGTTTACCTTTTATCTGCTGGCAGTGTTTCTGATCGGAGGAATCGAGATTTCAGTTTTGTTTTTCCATCGTAATCTGTGGGCAGATATCGTTGCGCGTGTGATTCTGATCCTGCTGATGGCGCATATGATCAAAAAATATGTGAAAAATTCCATGCGGGGATTCAGCCTGTATGTGGAACAGGAGCTGGATCATTTTAGTGTGATGGTAATGATTTTAAGCGTCTTGTTTGGCATCGGATTTATTATGAAGCCGGGCGTCCTGGAGCATACGCCGTATCGATTGTTTCAGATCAGCGTTAATTTTTTTCTGACAGGCTCTCTGCAGCTTTTGGTGTTCCGTCTGTATCTGCATATTGGAAAAGAGAAGGAATATCTGAGGGAAAACCAGCTTGTGAAAATGAATCAAAGACTGCTGGAGCGCAATATGGAATTGCTGGAAGAATTTGTGGAAAACGGCAGACAAATCCGACACGATGCGCGGCATCATAACGCGGTCATTGCAGAATATGCCCGATATGGTCAAAATGAAGAGCTGCTGCGGTATCTGGAAGCGTATCAGAAAGAAACGGAAAAAGGGAGCGTGAAAGTAATCTGCAGGAATACGGCTGTCAACAATATTCTGCTTGCTTACACACGCAGAGCGCAGCAGGAACAGATTCGTGTGACGATGGACATAGAACCGGATCAGGATTTGATGATTCCGAATATCGATCTTGTGACAATCCTTGCGAATGCTTATGAGAACGCCATTTTCGGATGCGTGGAAGTAAAAAAGCGGCAGCCGCAGAGGGAATGTCTGATTCATCTGATGATCAGAAGAAAGATACATAAGCTGGTCATTTTTTGCAGTAATACGTGTACGATCGAGACAGAGATGAAAAACGGACAGCCAAAACCGGAATTTACAGGCGGCATCGGCGTATTAAGCATTGTCAAAACTGCGGAAAAATACGACGGAGAATATGACTTTCAAAATGATAACGGAGTATTTATTTTCCGGCTGATTATGAACATTCCCTCAGAGTAGCAGATACCGGCAAAAAGATCAGCGTTCCGGCTGGATTCCAAACGTTTCGGACATCCATAAGATCTGTTTTGCCCAGTTTGTATGCGTTTTTTTCTCATTCATACGTTCGCCTGACGGATTGACGGCTACGTCACGTATGGATGTGCGGTCCCAGTTTAGGATGCTGCACGCGTCGGCGTAATCTTTGGATGTGACCTGATAGGCACGATTTACGACGTCGATCTGATTCGGATGGATGACCGTTTTTCCAATAAATCCACACAGCTTATCGTCTGCAATTTCGTTGCGCAGGCCTTCTTCCCAGCCGTCGCCGCTGTAATATTCCCATACCGGCCCGGACACGACATAATCCATACCATAGACAGTCAGAATATCGGAAAAAATATCAGAAACCGGACGGATCTTATGTATAGATTCGTTTTCATGACGCCGGAATGAAAACAGATTGCAAAGATCGTTTCCTCCGACGCGGATATTTAAAACAAGCTCTTCGATAGCGGAGAGCTTTTCTTTTAATTCATACAAAATGTCATACCGATAGCGCAGATCTGTCATACAGGCGCTTTCATAAATCGGCATCATATATACCGGGCAGTCGGACTGTTCATTCGCTGCAATGATTTCCTGTATATAAGCATCCGCATTTTCTGGTGCAAACTTCGGCAGAATATAACCGCTGATCAGCTGACGGTTATCACCCAGCATGGTTCGCATGCGCGTAATTTGCGCCGGATATCTGACACGGATAAAAATTTTTGGAACGTAAAAAGAAAGCGATTCTCTGGATTCCCGTATCTGGCGGATGGAAGAAGTGAGGCAGCGCTCAGCTTCTTCGACATGCGAATCGCTGATCGTATCTTCCAGACACAGAGACAGAGAAAAACGGCTGCCTAATTTTTGCTGTATGACAGATGCGGCAATTGTCTCGCGGTTGCCTGGACAGTATAACAGCGGACCTACGCTGTAATAAATGGATGAATGTTTCATGGGTGGCTCCTTTCGACCATAAAAGTCCTATCAGACTAGTATATCGGTTTTTGCAGGAGATAGCAACTGTCTGAGCCGTTTTTCATATAATATTTATTGGAATGCAGTAGATAAATGGCGCTGCATGTGATAAAATATGAATTACGATACATGGGTGGCAGAGCATACAGGTGATCAGAGGGGCGCATGTGATATTACGACACATGGGTGGCAGAGCATACGGGTGATCAGAATGGAAAAAGACAGATACAGATATAATCAGGCGGAAACTACTTCCATGGAAACTGCTTCTATGAAAACTGCTTCTATGAAAATGACTTCTATGAGAAATAGTTCCATGGAAACTGCTTCCGTGGAAATCACTTCTATGGAACAATTTGTACAAAACCACAGCAAAGCCGTATATTTTGTGCGGCTGTCTGGCCGCGGCGCGGATTTTGAAAAAGAACTGTATCGTATGGACGATATGCTGCGCCGGCAGATGCGGGAGGGGAGGCTGCTTTACCAAAGAGTCGGCATGCTGCCGGTGCTGTCTGGTGCGGACGAGATTCGATATTATACGCAGCGCTTCGATCAGTGGGAGAGGAAACCGCAGGATGGAATTGTGACGAAGGTCAGTAAACATAGGCTGGCAGTCCGGCTTGGAACAGCATGTGCGCAGACGCTTCAAAAATACCTGGATACAAAGGCGGCGGTTACGGAGTCCATGCGGAAAAATTTTGCAGTCAAACTGCTGTACTGGTTTGATTTCGTATGCGCCGGTTTCCCGGAGTGGCGGGAGGATAGCTGCGTCAAAATAGTCGCGGACCATGTGGCAAAAGAGCAGGAGTATTTATTTTATGAGCTGCTGGCGCTGACAGGCTGCGAGGTACTGCTGCTGCCGGACAAAGGAGATCGGACCGCAGATTCTGCAAACGAACGAAAGCCGGTTGCCAGGGATCCGGATAAAATTGTTGTGAAAATTCCCCCGCGGAACCGGAAAAAAGATGCAGATATGCAAAAAGGAATCCAGACAGCGCACACGCAGGTCAGAGAAAAAAGTTTTGAGGAGCTTGCGGCGCTTGCTTCTTCGATTGTACTGATCCTGGTACATGATAAAGACGGCGAGGTGATCGCTACCGGTTCCGGTATTATGGTCGCAAAGGCCGGTTACATACTTACGAACGATCATGTGGTAAGAGGCGGATATTCTTATTCTGTACGAATTGAAAACGACGATCAGGTGTATCATACTGACGAGCTGATCAAATACCACTGGGGGCTGGATCTGGCGCTGCTTCGCATTCAAAGACAGCTGGATCCGATTCCGATCTATCAGGGGCAGAAAAAACTGGTCCGTGGGCAGGCTGTTGCAGCGATCGGAAGTCCGCTGGGATTGTTTAATTCTATTTCGGATGGAATTATTTCCGGATTTCGTACGATCGACGGTGTCGATATGATTCAGTTTACCGCGCCGATTTCCAATGGCAGTTCCGGCGGAGCAGTGTTAAATATGTACGGCGAGGTGATAGGGATCAGTACAGCTGGCTTTGACCGGGGACAAAATATCAATCTGGCTGTCGGATATGAGAGTATCCGGCTGTTTATCCAGGGGTTTCAGTCGTAAGGGAATAAGGACGATAGAAAAATTGCGGGAATGAAGGTGACAGAGGTGTTTGGGCATATTAAAATGCAGGACCTGAACGATTTTTTTAAAAATATGAACGAACGGGAAAGCGCAGGAGTCTTTTTTTGCAGAATCAACGGGTATACGCAGGAGATTGGCAGGTTTATCCGTACTTATTATGCGGCGGCGGTAAAATGCGGCGTCATTATTCAGGGCAGACTGCGCAATCCGGATGAAAAAAATCTGGCGTATTATCAGGAAATCATGGGGATGGACTTTCAGATGAACCTGGAATTTTTGTCGCAGAGTCTCAAAAAATGGCTTCCGAGAATGAATGATTACCAAAGAGGAAATGTGGCGCGCTCTATTTATGAGACGCTTGATACGCTGCGAAAAGCTGGTAAGAATGAAAACATGCTCAAAAACGCATATATAAAGTTCATGTGCTGGTTATATTATAAATTTGAGCGGATTGTGAATGTGCTGGGAGAAAATAATATTCCCAAAATATTATATGAGGGCGAGATTAGCAGCTATGAACTTCTTCTTATCACAGTACTTTCCAAAGCGGGATGTGATGTGGTGCTTTTGCAGTATCATGGAGATGCGAAGTATTTAAGCCTGGATACAGATAGCAGCAAGTCAGACAATCTGGTTTTGCCGGGCATGAAAGAATTTCCACCAGATTTTAATCTCAAGTGGATTCGGACACAGATACAAAATACGATCAATAATGAAAGGCTTTATGGCACGAAACCGCAGACAATCAATTGCACCAACGCATGGATTGAAGGGAAAGGGCTTTCTGATTTCAAAAAAAGCATCACAGCAAGGGGAACTGATTCCAATCTGTTTTATAATTGTTTTTGCAGGATAAACGGCGTAGAAGACAAGACTTCCTATGCGAATGAGTTGTACCAATTTCAGATGGAACTAAAAAATAACAACCGTCATGTAGTGGTTGTGGATAACGGTATATCGCCGCCTGACATGGAAGAAATTGCGGCAATAAGGCGCAGAAATTACACAAGGCAAGACGAGATGCTTATGGATTTATCGTCGAATATCCAGTATTCCTCCAATGTGGAATTACAGCGGCTGATGATAAAAGCATTTTTAGATGTGATGCTTTTGGAGGCAAAGCTTCCTGACAAGAACCTCAATAAGCTGACAAACAAAGCAGTTTATATGGTTTGTTGGCTCAAACGGTATCAAAAGGAGCTGTTTTCGAACTGGAAGACGCCGGATATTGCATGTTTTATTCATATGGGCCCCTGTCAAAATGAAAATGAAGCACTGTTTTTGAAAATTCTGGCGAGAATTCCAACAGATGTGCTGATTTTGAATCCAAATTTGAATACAAAGTGCTGTCTTGAGGACACTCTTTTATATGAGATAAATTTTGCAGAATCACTGCCTTTGTTTCCGTTTCCGCAGCAGAATACAGATGTGCAGATGGGAACTGCGGCATATCATGCAGAGCGCGAGCTTGATTCTTTGATGTATCAGGATACAGGGATTTATCGGAATCAGCAGTATGCGAAGGCAGATGCTATAACACTGCAGACAATGTTTGAGGAAATACAAATCCTGTGGAAGGAGGATTTGAAATATCGGCCAAACTTTAGTACAGAGAATAATATTGTGACGCTTCCGGTTATTTTTGCCAAGATTTGCGGTGTGAAAGACCGAATGGTTCCGAAGTATTGGGGGTATGTCAAAGAACTGATTACCGAAGATACTGTTGTGGTAAAAAATGTCCCATATATTGATTCCACAGTACCCAATCCAATGAAGTCTGCCTCGGCTGCTTTTTTCAAAAACGGGCGCTTGCAGAGAAAAAAGATTCGGGAGTACCCAGAGTATCCATATAGCTTTCTAAGAGAGGAAATACAGGAACATATTCTTGATAAATTACAGCTTTTGATAGATAGAAAGCTAATCAGGGGAACGTTTGAGAATGGCACAGAGTATACTGTGATTGCATCGATATTAAATATGCCCAAGGAAATTGTCAGACTGATACAAAAATTTGATTTTACCAAAAAGAATCCAAAATTAATTTATTTTAATACTGGCGAAAAGATGATTTCTCTGGAAGATTCTATATTGACAGCATTTTTGAATCTTGTAGGATTTGACATCTTGTTTTTTGTACCGACTGGCTATCAGAATATTGAGCGGTATTTTAATAGAAAGCTAATGGAAGAACATCAGATAGGCGATTATGTATATGATTTGCAGGTTCCCAATATGGCGCTTGTTTCGTCCAATACACGGCCTTCATGGTGTGACAGAATTTTTAGGAGGGGGAAAGATTGAAATTCAAAAGTTTCAATCGCGGGTTTGTGTCTGCGCGCTGCTTGCCACAAACTTATTTTACAAAGTAAGCAGCGCAGAAAAGAGGTAAATTATGGGACTTGATTTTAGCAAAACAGCAGTGCAGTCGACAGTGATGACCAATACTGCGAATACCAAAAATGAAATCGAGGTTGTCGAAAAGTATGATATTGTAGAAGACAGACAGCAGATGAATGCGGCATTGGTGGGTTCTCAGGAGGTTGACGATATTGTAAGCACTATTGAAATCAACAATCTTGAGACAATTGTATCCTTTGGTTCAGAAGTGGCTGAGGAGATTTCAAAAGCATCTGATGTGGTTTTGAATAATATGAACATGTCACAGCTTGATGATTCCAGCGAGCTGCTCAATGCGCTTGCTAGAATTATGGATAAATTTGATATCGATGAGATTAAGGAAAATCCTTCGCTGTTTGGGAAACTTTTTGGAAATATGCGAAAACAGCTTGAGAAAATTTTGGAGAAATACCATACCATGGGAGATGAGGTTGACAAAATTTATGTGGAGCTCAAAAAATATGAGTCGGAGATAAAGCAGTCAAACCGCAATCTCAATACAATGTTTGACGCCAATGTGAATTATTATCATGAGCTTGTCAAATACATTCTTGCAGGGGAGCAGGGATGCAGAGAACTAGAGACATATATCGCGCAGAGAGAGGCCGATATGCAGTCTACAGGAGACACGACGATTCAATTTGAGATAACAAGCCTAAATCAGGCATTGATGATGTTGGAGCAGCGCACGCAGGACTTGCGCACAGCGGAAAGTGTTGCGATGCAGTCGATTCCTATGATTAAGGCAATGGAATTTAGCAATATGAACCTTGTCAGAAAAATAAATTCCGCATTTATCATCACACTTCCAGTATTCAAACAGGCATTGGCTCAGGCAATTATGCTCAAGCGCCAGAAGGTACAGGCAGACGCAATGAGTGCGCTTGACGCAAAGACAAATGAACTGTTGATTAAAAATGCCAGAAATACTGTAGAACAGACCAAGCTGACAACAGCGATGGCAGCGGGAAGCTCGATTAAAATTGAAACGCTTGAGACAACCTGGAGAACCATTGTGGATGGTATCAATGAAACAAGGCAGATTCAAAATGATGCAAGACAAAAGCGCATAGAAGATCAGGCAAGACTTGAAACAATTAAACAAGAGTTTAATAGTATGTATCATATGCCGCAAAAACGTTAATCAATGTACTCAAAAAGTACATATGAATATAAAAGGAGGAAAAAGATATGCCAATTAATTTATCGAAGGGACAGAAAGTTGATCTGACAAAAGGAAATCCGGGTCTTAAAAATATTATGGTAGGACTTGGCTGGGATGTCAATGCTTTTGATTCTGGGGCAGATTTCGATCTTGATGCAGCAGCATTTATGCTGGGATCAAACGGAAAGTGCCCAACAGAGAAAGAATTTGTATTCTATGGAAACTTGACGCATCCAAGCGATGCTGTAAAGCACATGGGAGATAATTTGACAGGTGAAGGAGAAGGAGACGATGAACAGATTCAGATTGATTTGACAAAGATTCCTTCAAATGTCGAAAAAGTAGCATTTACAGTTACAATCTATGATGCAGATGTCAGGCGGCAGAATTTTGGTCAGGTTTCCAACGCATTCATCAGAATTGTAGATGAATCCAATAATTCAGAACTGATTCGCTATGATTTGGGAGAGGATTTTTCGATAGAGACAGCAGTTGTTGTCGGTGAGCTGTACAGACACAACGGCGAGTGGAAATTTAATGCGATTGGAAGCGGATTCCAAGGCGGGCTTGCGGCGCTTTGCGGACACTATGGAATAGAGGTTGCTTAGGACAACAAAGAATGAATATGTTAATATAGGCTCTCGGAGTCTTTTGGTCCGTGAGCCTGTTTCATAAAAATGGAGGATATGGAATATGCCGATTAGTTTACAAAAAGGACAGAAAGTGAGTCTGACAAAGGATAATCCAGGATTGAAGAATGTAGTGGTAGGACTTGGCTGGGATGTGAATGCGTTTGATACAGGCGGAGATTTTGACCTTGATGCGGCGGCTTTTCTTCTGACAGATGCAGGAAAAGTGTCTAAGTCAGACGATTTTGTATTTTATGGCAATCTCTGCCATCCATCACAAAGCGTACAGCATATGGGAGATAATCTGACAGGTGCAGGGGATGGCGATGATGAACAGATAAGGGTTGACTTATCAAAGGTTCCTGCAAATATTACAAAGATTGCATTTACAGTAACCATTTATGAACCTGAGCAGAGACGGCAGAATTTTGGTCAGATTAACAATGCCTTTATCAGAATTTACAATGAGTCAAACGGTGAAGAAATGCTTCGCTATGATCTTGGAGAGGACTTTTCGATAGAGACAGCAGCAGTGTTTGGAGAGCTTTATAAAAGTGGCAGTGAATGGAAGTTCAATGCGATTGGAAGCGGATTCCAGGGCGGACTTGCGGCACTTTGCGCAAATTTTGGCGTGGATGTTGAATAAAGGAAGGGAGAACAAAAATGTCAGTAAGTTTACAAAAAGGACAAAAGGTTAGCTTATCAAAAGATAATGCCGGATTGTCAAAAGTGGTGGTTGGTTTGGGCTGGGATGAGGCGCCGCAGAAAAGAGGTTTTTTCAATTTAGGGAAGCAGGCGGATATCGATTGCGACGCGTCGGCGATTCTGCTTCATGAAGGAAAACTGATCTATAAAGAAGATGTGGTATACTTCGGAAATCTGCGCCATCCCACGGGAACGGTACAGCATATGGGAGACAACTTATCCGGAGCCGGGGAAGGGGACGATGAGCAGATCATCGTGGATCTTGCCAGTATCCCGGCGGAGTATGACAAAATCGTGGTGGTGGTGAACATCTATCAGGCCGTTCAGAGAAAGCAGCACTTCGGCATGATTCAGAACGCGTTCATCCGCCTGGTAGACGGAAGAAACAACAATGAGATGTGCAGATACAACCTGACTGAAGATTATGGCAACATGACCGCCATGATCTTTGGAGAGATCTACCGGCATAACGGTGAGTGGAAATTCAACCCCATTGGACAGGGAACCACCGATCCGGGGCTGGGAGAACTGATTCGCCGGTATATGTAAGGGAAATTCGGCGCATTATAATAGGGAATATATACAAGACCTTTGAGGAGATATGTGATGAAATTTAATGGACTGACAGAACAGGAAGCAGAAGCTTCCAGACAAAAATATGGAAGCAATGAAATTCCTGATTCGGAACCGACCACCTTCTGGGACGAATTCAAAGAGACATTCGGAGATCCCATGATCAAGATTCTGCTGGCGATTGCAGTGCTCATGATTGTGATGTTTTTCTTTGGCTATGCAGAGATCTATGAGCCTCTGGGAACGATTGTGGCGGTGCTGATTGTTGCGTTTGTGTCGGCAAAGACCGGCGTAGCCAGCGACACCAAGTATCGTGAGTTAAAGGACCGCACCGAGAAGGAACAGTGCAAAGTGTACCGGAACGGCAAAGTGACCATCTTAAATGTGGATGACGTGGTGGTGGGTGACAAGGTACTTCTGCAGTCAGGAGACAAGATACCCGCAGACGGTGTTTTAGTATCCGGAAATCTTCGGGTAGATAACTCGGCCTTGAACGGCGAGGCGGAAGAGTGTAAAAAAACTGCTGCAGCTGAGGATTTTGAACTGGCAGAAGAGATCACCGGCGACACATTTGTGGATGCGCATTCTCTGTTCAGGGGAGCAGTGGTCTTTGACGGTGAGGGAATCCTGGATGTGCGGAAAGTCGGACTGAAGACCATGATGGGCCGGATGGCAGACGAGATGCAGGAGGATGATGTGGATTCGCCTCTGAAGGTGAAACTGTCCAAACTGGCAGGTCAGATTTCTGTCTTCGGCTATGTGGGTGCCACTGTCATTGCGGTTCTGTATTTTGCATATTTTATTATGTCGGCAGGCGGATTTTCTGCATATTTCTCCATGGGTGCGGAGCAGGTCATCAAAGACATTGTGGAGGCAGTGTCCCTGGCAATCGTGATTATCGTCTGTGCGGTTCCGGAGGGACTGCCGCTGATGATTTCTCTGGTGCTGATGCAAAATACCAGCAAGATGCTGGACCACAACGTGCTGGTGCGTAAGGCGGAGGGAATCGAGACGGCAGGTTCCCTGAACATTCTGTTCAGTGACAAGACCGGAACGATCACCAAAGGCAGCCTGGAAGTGGTAGAATTTTTCACGGCGGACGGAAAGGTCATTCCGATTCCGGAACTTTCCGGGCATGGGAAAGTCAAGGATCTTTTGGATCTTGCCATCGGGAAAAATACACAGTCCATGTTTGACGCAGAGCACCGGGTGATTGGCGGCAATGCCACGGATCAGGCGCTGATGAAATTCATAGGAGAAGAGACATTCCGGTCATTGGAAGGGAAAAAAGAGTATCAGATTACGGCTTCCCAGGGTTTCAATTCCATGAATAAATTCAGCCAGGCCAGAATCGGAAGCACCGGAAAGACTTTTTATAAAGGAGCTCCGGAGCGACTTCTGGCAAAGGCGAAGAAATATCTGGATTCAGACGGGAATATAAAGCCTGTGGACAAAGCGCTTCTGGATCAGAAGATCGATGCGCTGGCGGAGAAAGCCATGCGTGTGCTTGCTTTTGGTTACTCTGAGCAGGAACTTTCGGAGAATACCATACACGAAGACCTGGTGCTCATCGGTCTTGTAGCCATTCGGGATGATGTAAGGCCCGAGGCAAGAGATGCCATTGCAGAGGTGAGAAATGCGGGAATCCAGGTGGTTATGATCACCGGAGACCGTCTGGAGACAGCGGTAGCCATCGCCAAGGATGCGGGGCTTCTGAAAGAAGAGGTAGATCAGGC